>JACCDO010898748.1_pt1 | contig 26197 bp, 21 predicted proteins | sample 7446101 | NCBI WGS metagenome assembly JACCDO01 (sample SAMN15323440, study PRJNA562643) | freshwater metagenome | isolation source: river surface water | place: USA:Blue River Watershed | collected 2017-08-16 | reverse complement strand
ATTTTTCATAAAATAGAGAAAATCAACCAAAATGCAGATAATGATTCTTATACTTGTCTATGATTTAAACCACTAAATACTGCTTGACAATTCCACATCCAATCTGGATCAGAATTTCTCAATGGTCTTTTTGGCATATATTCCAATAATACATGTAAATATCTTATATGCCAAATTTTTGACTTTAATTGGTGTTCATACAAATTTTGCACATTTGCAATAAATCCCTTTAAATGAGTTATTAAATCTACTTGGTCTTCTGGTATTACTTCTAACATTTCTGTATGAATATCACGAATACTTCTTTCCATTTCGAACATTTTTTTTACAATAATATTTGCATTGTTGTCTTTAAGTGGTTTCCTTAAACATATTACACATTATGTTCTAGAATTGCACCCTCGAGACATTTGCAAAATTTCACGGGGTCCTTGGTTTCATTAATATAAATATTAATGATTTCGGCAGGCGAATGTACAAATTCCGGAATGCGTTCTAATGCATCATCATCAATATCCTGTTTGAACAAATGTTTATACATTTCAGATATGATTTTCCGCGACGATTTTTGCATTTCAAGAGTAATATCAATTCGCCCAGGGCGTTTTAAAGCAGGGTCCAACTTTTCATAATGATTTGAAGTCATCACCATTATTCTTCCCGGAGTTTCACAAATACCATCCCACAAATTTAATATATCATCAAGCGTGAGTGGGTCTTCATCTGCCGTCAGTTTTGAAATATTATTATTATTTCCTTTCTGTTTCACACACTGCTTAATATCAAATCCGGGTTCGCGCGTTTTCACAATATCGCCAATGCAATCTATCTCTTCAAATACTATGATTTTCTTATCAAACCCAATGCTATTTTTTTTATTATTTGAGTTGTAACGATTTTCAAAAAACACCGATTCCAATTGTTTCTTCGTTTTTATCATCTTGAGCGAAATCGTAATAATATGCCTGTTTGTGTAATTTGCCAATGCCTTGATAAATGATGTCTTGCCCGTCCCAGGCGGTCCATAAATCCCTATTCCCAAAGAATATGGTATTCCCATTTCATAATACCAATCCTTATTGTGTAGGAAAAAATCCACCTTTCCAATCACCATTTTACTGCCTTCAAAAAACAGATTATTAAAGTTGCGCGTGCTTTCAAATGGGGTTTCGGTCCATCGTTCATAGGATTCTTCTTCAATTTTCATTTTTGACAAAGAATATACAAATTTCTTATTTTTGCGTTTTGCCTCTATTTCTGCCAAATATGTTTGGGTCAAATCTTCAACAAATTTTTTGATGCACATCACACTGCTCTTTGTTGAAAACAATTCGGCAATAATTACATCGGTTTTGTCATTGCGCGTTGCTTTAGCATTATTTGACTTTGAGTCTTCATAATCATCCACGGTTTTTCTCACAACTGCATAGATTTGCTTTTCCTCGTCAATCAAAAATTCATCTGTCTGATTCACTATGTAAATATTATCAGCATCGTCCTTTTCCAAATCCGTTTTTAAAGTGATGTTGCACTCCTTAATCGAATGCACATAATTATTTTCATCCCTGTTTTTGATTATGTGTTTCCATATGGCGCAAAAACTGGGACTAAAACACGATGACTGTATGATGCGATTTTCATACACGTCAATGCGAGATAATATTTTTCCTTCATACTCAATCTTGTTTTTTCTGCAAAATTTTTTCAAAATATAATCATAATTCAACAGTCTTTTCCAATCTCGGTCCAGCGTTATTCTTGACGCATTTTCCACAGAAAATTTAAAAAAAAACAGCGCAACAAATGTTATAATAATTTGCACAATTCCTGTGTCGGAATTTAAGCGATTCACCAACATCGCATTCAACATAAATGATGGGTCCATTTTTTACTATTAGCAATAGAGAAATAATGTCTATATTGTTTTGCATCTTTGAATGTGCTTACATTTAGTCAAATTTTTCCTGTAATACATCCTGTTTGAGTAGAAACAAATAACACCCAGTTTCCGCACATTTGTCCAAGGATTTTTGACTAATTTTTTTCGGCAAATCTTGGCGAATCTTGTGATTCATTTCATACAAGTATTCTTCTAATTTGTGGGGATTGGTGCTCCTGTTTATGCAATATTTGTCACACAGGAAATCTAGTAATTCAATGAATCGGTCTCTATTGGTGTTGGGCACATTTGGTTTAGGATTCGCGCTGAAATGACTGCGATATTGGTCGGACCATTTTTTGGCAATGTCTTCGACAAGACATTTTTTGTCATAATCGGGATTCTGCATATAAAGTGTCGGCACAGGATTGCTCATATTGAGTTGGCGGAAAAGGTCTATTTCCTCGCCTTCGCTTGTATTTGTCCGCAAACTCACCAACACATATTGGTCATAAAACCACGAGGCATCGCCCGCAAATATAGATGGAGTCAACATATCCATCGGTTTTTGATTTTCTTCATAAATGAGTTTGAATGCTGTGAAGCGATGAATTCCGTCAATTACATACATAATTCCTGTAGTGGAATCCTGAATCATATATAATAACCAATCTGTGTTGGATTTTCTTTTCCATATGACTGATGCGATTTCTTTGCACCGATTATAATCCGGTGGTCTATTGAATTTCCAATTTTGTATTATATTTTGGTTTGCAAGAATTTCGCTAATTTTGCATTTTAGAATAACGTGGTCGGCAGAATATGTGTGAATAATCGTGTTCATTATTTATTATTTATCATTATCAAACCTTTGCACCCGTGCATTTTCAAAATCAATTTTTCCTCTTTGTGGCGATTTTTCTGCAATTTGCTCATTGTTTAGAAATCATTTTATAAATCAAATATATAATAATGGCAACTGCATTTTCAAATGTCATTTCAATAGAGGAAATTGAATCCATATTAAATCTGCAAAATGTGATTGATGCCCGAACCCAATTGGCAAATGGCAAAACCAAAATAGATTTCACAATTCACCTGTCTGAATCCATTAAACAAAAATTGTTAGATGTGCTTGGACTAAACTTATTCTCTGTGTCCGAAATTCCTATGAGATGGATATGCGGCAACACACACGCACACGCCGATTCTGATGCATCGCACGACCATTTTGACAATACTTATTTAATGTATTTAACCGACAGTGTGGGAACTTTGAATATTGGCAACCAATCATATGCAATGACAAAAGGGTCGGCATATGTGTTTGAAAAAGGAATAATGCACGGAACAACAAATACAGATGATGAACCGCGACTGCTTCTTGGACCAATGAGTAATATGGGCGCCCAAGTTGGTGGTTTTACTGGAATAAGTTCAAACGGTTCATCAAATGTGTATATTCGCGAAATAGAGGGAACCATAGAATACAGTGTGGATAATAAAGAATCGTGGTATAATATTGGATGGCCTTGTTCTATTACAAACAATAACCGTGCGGATTATGGAATGATGTATGTATTTTTTGACACAGATATCACATTGACAGATGCAAATCAGTATTTTGTTTGCGCATCGGAATTTATAACATTTGGTTCGGAAACATTAAATGAAGACTGGATTAGACCAGTCATAACCATAGATGGCGTGACAAATTATCCTGGATTAGTTCAAAATGGAACTAATTCTGACAATGGATATTTTAGGGTTAACATTTTTAATTTAGAAATAACAACCCAGAACTCATCAACACTTGCTGAATTTGGTGGTTGGTTTGGACAAAGGTTTTTTGCGAAAGGTGCTATTGGCACTCCTTGTTCTATTGTAAATTGCCGCACAGATGCACCAATTAGTCAAACATCTGGAGGCATAGTTGGTGCATATGCTGGGTCTTTCAATGGATATATTGTATTTTTCAATTGTCAATCAACTGGCACAATTGGACAAAGTGCGGGTGGCATATGTGGACCATATGCTTGTTATTCAAGTGGTCGTATAGTATTTTACTATTGTTTTTCATCTGGCGCGATCGGCAATTTTTCAGGCGGAATTTGTGGTCCTCATGTTGCTGCTTATTCTGGATATTTAGTTATTGTCAGTTGCTATTCTGGAGGACAAATATCTGCTAATGCAGGTGGCATTTTAGGAATTAATACAGGAACTGACGATTCTGGTTTATTGGGAAGTTGTTTTGTGTATTATAGTTATTCAACTGGCGCAATTGGTGAAAATGCAGGTGGAATAGTTGCTCCTACACCATATGATAGAGGATACATTCGTGTCGAAAATTGTTTTACAACCGGCACAATCAGCAATGTCGGTTATGCGGGAGGAATTTATGGCGGTTATTATTTTGATACTTCGCGAGAATCTGCCCATTATTGTTACACAAGTGGATTGAAATTGGGTGCCCCCACGGGAATCGGCGGAATCTATGGAAACATCAGTTCAGATGTTATTGCTGGTTCAAGTAATAATTATTCTGAGGAAAATAATTCGAGATCTGGATGGAGTGATGAAAACGCCAAATCTGTTTTGCAAGATACACCAAATTCTTCTTTATATGGAGACACCTGGTGCCAACCAAATGGAATCAACACTCCTTTCAAACTATCACATTCGCAATTATCACCCTTTACACTTTCGACAAATTCAGAAAATTATGTTGTAACCACTGCTGTTGCTGGTCAGTCAACTTCTCTTACACCTTATGCGAGTGGGTTCACCTACAAATTATTGAGAATTAATACTGATTCGCCCACTCTGTATCCCGGAATAACAATAAATCCAACTACTGGTGCAATTACCTTTGCCTCATCCAATGTTGACAATTATTATTATATTTATGTTTTCAGTGAAAAAGACGATTTTGAATATTCTACCACACTTATTAATGTTACAGTTGCAAAAACGATTGAAGTTATAAATGTTGTGAAAAAATTTGTTGGCGGCAATAGAGACTCCAGTGCTGTGATTCGAAATAAATCCAGACTCACTGTGGAAAGTATGCGCACAGACCAACTGCGAAATAAATCGGATGCTGTCAATATACAAAACCGAAGACAAGCGCTTAATCGTGTGCGGTCAGGCGGATATATTGTTCCCAAAAAAGTGACACAACGATATTTGTTGTAATACTGGAGAGAATTATATAAAAATGTGTATTAATATTATCATAAATGATAGTATTAGTTTCGGCAGCATCAAACAATTATTCCCATATGTTGGAATTTTTTATAGAAAGTGCTTTTACACATATTGAATTTCCTTTCACATTTTTTGTGTATGATTTGGGCGATTTGTCTGAAACATATAAACAAAAATTATCTGAAAAATATCCAAAAATATTATGGAAAGTATTTGATTACAGTAAATATCCAGATTATTATAATGTTCAGGTGTCTGCAGGAGAATATGCTTGGAAATCAGCGTGTATTTATGAATCATATTTGGAATTTAAACCAGCGAAGAATTCAATCCGCACAGCAGATTTAAATTCCAAATTAAATATAGATGAAGATAATTTTTTAATATGGTGTGATGCAGGAAATTGTGTTCGCACACCCATTGAAAATTTACTTTTATATATAAAAAAATACAAAATGTATTCTCCACATTCTAGTGGATTTATTAAAACTTGGACGCATCCTACAGTATTGGATTTTTTTAATATAAAAAAAAATGACAATCTTTTAAATAAAAGGAATCGCAATGGAGCAATTATGGGATTTTATCTTAATTATAATCCGATTGTTGCGTTTATAGAACAGTTTTATAAATATTCAAAAATAAAAAATGCTATTTGTCCGGAAGGAAGCAACCGCACAAATCATAGACAAGATCAGGCATTGTTTTCAATAATGTATTATAAATTTCTAGATGAATGTAAAATTGTGGATTACAGCAATTGGTATGGTTGCATTATGTATCATTATCACTATCTGAAATTAAACCAAACCTAGAAGAATTAAAATAATATTTTTATAAAATATATAATGTCTATCAACATATCAAGAGTGATTAATATTGTCACAGGAGTTATTTTCATTTTCATTGTTTTGAAAATTGTGAAATTCATTGAGTCAATGCCTCAATGTGGATGTTCTGTCCCCACCAAAACACTAGACCGCATCGAGTTTCTAGAAAAAATAGTAATTGCAATTGCTTCTTTGGGAATCTTCTACAATCTCTATGTTTTGAATAAAGGAGATGACACAATGATGTTGAAAATGTTTAGCAACGACACCTTCTTTTTTATTCCACAAATAGCGTATTTTGGAATTATATTTTTGGTTTATGTGATTTTCATATATAATGTGAATGAGTTTAGAAACTCTATTGGAAAAAAGTGTGAATGTGCGGACAAATGGGAGAAAATTGCCATGTACATTCAAGCAATTTTATACATTATCATTTTGTCATTGCTTCTGATAAGTGTAATGTTATTGCTGTATTCGGGCATTTTGAAGATGTCATCTCCTCAAGGAAAACTACTTGCTATTATAGGTTTCTCTATTGTTGCAATTTTCGCGTTTGCCGTTTTTGGCGGAGATATGAATGTGTTTTTGGATTATGCAATGAAATATGTTGACAAAGAAGAGGGTTTCAGTTCCGATGGTTCTTGCGATTGCGATAAAGACAAAAAGAAATGGTCGACGGTTTAAACCGGTGAACATTTAACTTCAATCAAATAAAATCATATATGAAAAAACAAAGAAATGTAGAAAATTATCAACAGTTGGAAAATAATGTTGATAAGGTAATAGAAAAAGTAAAACCTTAAATTACAGAAATTATTTTGAGTATGCTTATAATCTTAAAGAATGGATGGAAATAAAACGGATACCATATACAAGAAGACAAAAATTAAAATAGTATAAATAATATACTTAAAATTTATTTGTTAAGTATATTATGTGATTAAAAAGTGAATTATATAAAAAATAACAAGATGAAATTGTTAATAATCTAATGCAAATATTAGATTTGGAAAATAACAATGAATATACACTTTATGAATTAGATAATAATGAGTCATTACATAATGACATTATGAATATGATACCGGAAATAAGAAAATACTATATTGAGAGTAAAGATTTTCATTTTACACAAGATGGTAAATATATTAGAACACATAAATATACATTTGCTAATCTATAAGTATTTTTTTCATACCTCTTGTAATAGCCACATAATAGATATTTTCATTGTCATATATATCAATATCATTTGCTAAACGGATGATATCATTTTCCATTCCTTTATACGAATGCACTGTATAGAATTTACATTTGCTATTTTCATAACTTACAAGGTTGTTTGTAATATTTTCAATCATTTCTTCTAATTGAGACGAATCTATAGAGGATAGAAATTTTGGCAAATCATCTTCATATTGATTTTCTTCTTCGTATTCATTAAATGAAAATGATTGTAACTTTTTGTGTAAAATTCTAATATCTTGTAACTTTTTACTGAAATTATATATCCATATATTTTCTTTTACTTCTGCGGTTTCTAATAACACTCTCCAACTTCTAAACAAATACACATAATTATCTGTGTCATCCAAACATGTAACAAAGTTCGTTTCATTTTTACTTTTTGAAATCATCCAGCAATTTTCAAATTTTTCTTGTATCATATCACATGCAGGATTACCAACTCTAAATGTTGAATAAAACTCAATTACAAGTGAGGTTGATGGTAAATATTTGAATGCATTTATACACCCTCTAAAATCATATATAGATTGAAGTGGGTCACCAACAAATATTTTTGGTATTGTCGTATCATTTAATAACATTTTTAACATAATCATATCAAAATCTTGTGTTTCATCAATCATAATCATATCATAATTTGAATCAATGTATTGTTTGAACCATCTATTTACATATGCTTGTTTTCTAATTGTTTCAAAAGTTGTAAGTTTATTTTGAATTGTTTTCTCCCAAAATTGTTCTAATAGAGGTTTTCGTTCGCCAATTACTCTTATAGAAAATTGGCGAATATCATTATATTCAGCATTATTACAAAACTGACTGAATTTGTTACAATAATATTGTTTCAATTTAAATGGCTTGCCATCCAAAAAATTAATTATTTTTCCAATAAACTGTGGTCTCAAATCTACAATATCAGGTTCAGTTTTCTTTATAGAAATATATAATCTATATAAAAGTGCATCAAATGTCTGCGGGAATAAGTTTTTTATTTTTTGTTGTTTTATTTTATCTTGTATTTCTGTAATTAAACTTTTATTGAATGCAAGATATAATATCCTTTTATTACTACAAATTTTTGATAAATTCAAAAGAGTTGTAGTTTTTCCACTACCTGCAACTGATTTTATAGCAACAATATCATTTGTTTTGAATTCATGATGATTTATATATTCTCTATGTATATCATCTAATAAAAACATAGATTTTTTGCATCTTGCATAAATATTAGTAACTTTTGATATTTCTTCTTTTATAGAAGTAAAATATTGTTTTCCTTCGTTAGTTATTATATGCTGCAAACAAGTATTTTCTAATACATCATTAAAATAACAAATTTCACCAATCCATACATTTCGTTTAATGTTTTCAATCTCTATTCTATAACTATCTCTATTTACTAACCATATCCATTCTTTTTTACCAGTGAATAAAAAACAATTATCTTTTACTACCTTAACTGCTTTTTCCCAATTATCATGAGGTATTTCACATACTACAAAATTTCCTATATTTATTTTTCTAACAAATTGATTTTCAACATTAAAAATCCAATCCAATTCTGTAATGCTATCCCTACTAATAATATCATTTTCTGATATTTTTGAATTTTGAAATTCAACCCCCATATTGTGCTCATAAGAATACCCATCAACAATATGTTTTTTGAAATCAATATTCCTTAATATTTCTTTACAATTTTCTTGTAAATATCCAGAGAATAAACTGTGAAATTTACTCATATCTTTTTTGACATTTTGATAAGTATTTTTTTCACATTCAATATGTGTATCTTTTATAGTATTTTGGTGGTAAAAATGTTCAGTATATTCACTATCGCCATTCCTTGATTGTCTAAACTGTAATCGTTTTTCACAAGTATAACATACAAATTCACTACTTTTATCAATATTAAATTTATAAATATCCTCTGTCGTTATTACTTTATTATTTAAAATGCAAAAATTTGGCATGTTTATGTAGCTAAATATTTGTGTAAAAATATATTTAAGTAAGTTTAAATGAACGATTTATGTTTTGTGTTAAATGACTTAAAAACAGATGCTATATAAAGAACTTTCTAAAGGAAAAAGAATGAGAATTTTATTTCAAAAATCAGGATGCCAAACCCACTTGGTAGATGAATGTAAAACCAGTTGTATATGTTCCAAGTGTGGTATAGGAAGATGTGAAAAAAAGATTGTTTGTGACAATCCAAGATCATATAGAACTGGTAATATTTTGATTCATAGACTGCTCTATTGTAAGAATGGATATGGTTATTAGAATCGGGATGTAAATGGTGCTACAAATATTTTTAAAATAGTTTGGAATGCGATAAATAACAAAGAAAGACCAAATTATTTATCAAGAAAAACTTATCATGATATTTAGAAGAGAATCCAAACCCAAAATTTACACGCCCTTAAATGGGCAAATCTTTTTGATTTTTATTGGGATTTGTCCCATTTTAATTCTTCGACGGTTTAAACCGATAACCACACAAATATCCCTGCATAATTTATAATTCTCTCTATGGCAGACAGTATTCAATTCATCAAAATCATCTCAAGTGCTTTTGTAATATTCATTGTGTTACGCATTATCGAGTTTCTCAAAACTCTTCCTCAATGTCCTTGTTATTCGGAAAAAACCGGAAAATCAAACAATTTAGATAAAATTATGTTTTTGGAAAAATCCGTAATTTTCATTGCACTTGTTAAAATTGTTCACACTATTTACACAATGTATGACAATAAAACCAGCAAAGATTCTCTCTACCCGGTGTTTATGACAATTCTTGTTGCTATAACATACACCTTCTTCATATACAATGTGTATGAACACCAGAAATCGGCAGGCAGTCAATGCGAGTGTGCCGACAAATGGCAACAGAATGTAATGTATTTGCAGGCGCTATTTTATGCTTTAATTATTGCACTTATGTTTATTGCGGGTCTAATAATACTTTCCACAGGGTCTATTGGGGATAGCAATCTTAAACGAATTACTGTGTTGTTTGTTGTTTTCATTATAGGATTGGGCATTTTCTCTTTTTATGGTGGTGATATGAATATTTTTGTGGAGTATGTTATGAAACATTTTGCACCTACCGACGGATTTGGTGGCAGCATTGCGCCCAAAAAGACTACTGGTGCACCCACCGATGGATTTGGTGGCAGCATTGCGCCCGAAAAGACTACTGGTGCACCTACCGACGGATTTGGTGGCATTGAACCCGGAATAAATACACGAAGTGCGCCTCGCTAAAAATTCAAATAAAGACCATAAAATCTAAGTATAGGACACAAATAAATATTAAAGACTAATAATATAGATATGATGTTTGACATAAAATCCAACAGATTGATGTATTCAGTTTTACTGTTTTTGGCATTGTTCTCTATTGTCCATTTTTTGAAACCCGGATTGATTTACAATCAAAATGGTGGTTTCCGCCAATTTGGCATAGGTTACAAACAGAAAACTGTGGTCCCCATTTGGTTAGTTTCAATCATTTTAGCAATTGTGTGTTACCTTTTCCTGTTTTATTTGGAAAAATACTAATTGCAAAACTCTTCAACAAAAAACTGGTTGTTTATTGTTGAACTATGCACCGTTTACATACTTTTGGAGCACATTGAATACAACAATCTGCTGATGTAATAGAGAATGAACCAATAGAGAGACGCGCTCAACACACTGGCGTAAAACATAGCACCCTTGCTTTTAGTCAATCCAACAATGACACCGGAAATCACAGTTAAAATGGCAAACGCAAAGGTGAAAATCATTACAGCATAAAAGAATGTGCATTGGTCTCCCGATAGAGGAGAAAATAAAGTATCCATAAAAGCAGGCATTATATATTTGGTGAAGAAAAAACAATACAGAAAAGAATATATTTGTATTGTATATTTCACGAGTTATAATGGATACCAAATTTGTGTGGGATATTATTGACAAGCATTTTGAAGAGAATCCGCAAAGTTTAGTAAGACACCATCTAGAATCATACAATGATTTTTACAAACACGGAATTTTTAAATTGTTCAAAGAGAAGAATCCAATCACCATTGTTTCTAAATATGATGAATCCATTGGTGAATACAGGTCAAAATGCAATATGTATATTGGTGGCAAAAATGGCGACCTCGTATATTTTGCTAAACCTGTCATATATGATTCAAATGCTCACTATATGTTTCCCAATGAAGCGCGATTGCGAAATATGACCTATGCGGTCACTATTCACGTAGATGTTGAATTGGAGTTTATTGATATTTTAGAAAAAGATGAAATGCCTCATATCAATGTTGAAATTGACCCCAATGCCGACCCCGTTGATAGACCCGCACCAATAAAGAACTACAAAGCAACTGCGACTGATGCTGAAGATATCACCATTAAAGGCGGAGATCCCAGTTATTATGAGACCGCGGATCCGACGGATAGTATTCCCTATATGACTGGTGGTGCTGCTGCCGGGAAGCGCAAAGTGCAAAAACAATTGACTCCGAATGAACGCGCAATACTGCGAGAAAATATGGAAAAATCGGTAAATGCCCAAAATGTGCAGACGCGATATGCGACAATAGAGAAGATATTTTTTGGCAAATTTCCTATTATGGTTCAATCTGACCTGTGTGTATTGGCAGGATTGCCCAGAGAAATGCGATTCAATATGGGCGAATGCCGCAATGACCTCGGTGGTTATTTTATCATTGATGGCAAAGAAAAAACGGTTGTCCCACAGGAAAAATTCGGCAACAATATGTTGCGTGTAAGCAAGGTTGAATCCGACACTGTTTTATATACTTCGGAAATCAAGAGTGTGTCTGAGAATACATCAAAACCGATTCGCACATTAAGTGTAGATTTGGTTGCACCGAGTGGCAAATATTCAAATATGAATATTGTGGTAAATATTCCAAATGTGCGAAAACCAGTGCCTCTATTTATTGTGTTTCGTGCCCTCGGCATTGTCACCGACAAAGACATAATAGAAATGTGCTTGTTGGATGACACAATGCAAGATTTATTTATTCCCTCGGTGCACGACGCCGGTCCTGTGATGACACAGGCAGCAGCACTCCACTATATTGCCCATCTCACCAAAACAAAAACAAATACAAATGCTCTGTTTATTTTGACCGATTATTTCCTGCCGCACATTGGAGAGACAAATTACACCGAAAAAGCATACTTTTTGGGATATATGACAAAACGATTGTTGTTGGCATATCAGGGCGTAGAGTTGCCGGTGGACCGCGACAGTTTCAGATACAAGAGAGTGGAATTGGTGGGGTCATTGATACACGAACTGTTTCGCGAATACTACAAAATGCAACTAAAACATATTCACGTGTCTTTTGAAAAGAAATTGTATTACAATATGCAGATGTATGAAAATGATTTGCAGGGTCTCATTATGACAAATTACAAAAGTATTTTCGGCGAAAGAATTGTGGAAGAAGGTTTCCGAAAAGCATTTAAAGGAAATTGGGGGGCAACCGAACACACGAAAATTATAGGTGTGGTTCAAGATTTGAATCGCCTGTCTTTTAATTCGGCACTAAGTCATTTGCGAAAAACCAATTTGTCCGTAAATGCAGGCGGAAAATTGGTGGGTCCTCGTGTATTAAATGGGTCGCAATGGGGATTGGTGGACCCGATTGACACGCCCGACGGCGGCAATATTGGACTTCACAAACAGTTGTGTATTATGACACAAGTGTCGCGCGGCGTTTCACGCGAACCAATGATAAGATGGTTACGAGACAAATGCGCGCTTAGAAGTGTGGAAGAATGCGGCAAAACCAGTTTGGCAAAAATGACCAAAGTTATGGTAAATGGATATTGGGCAGGTTCCACCGACAATCCATATGAAATCGTGGAACGATTCAAGATTCACAGACGCAATGGTCTGATTCCCATTTTCATTAGCATCTGTTTTGAAAGCAGAACAAACACGATTTCCATCTTTACTGATGAAGGACGACTTTGTCGCCCCATTTTCTACTATGACAATGATTTAAAACAGATGTCATTTGAATCCAAGATTATCAAAGACGGCAATTTTTCGTGGGTCTCCCTTCTGAATGGGTCAAACAAGAGAATTATGGATGATGCAACCGTCAATTCGGACAAATTCTATGAATTACACACCCTGTATGAAGGCATTGACAACGGCGAAACAAACCCGCATAAATTGAAACGCTTCATCGAAAATAAGGGTATTATTGACTACATTGACCCCAACGAAGAAGAAACTGCCTACATCTCTTTAAGAGTCGGCGAACACACAAATAAACACACACACTGCGAAATACACGAATCGCTCATTTTTGGTATGATGTGCAATCTGGTCATTTACCCGCATCACAATCCCGCCACGCGTAACTCGTTTTCCACCGGACAGAGCAAACAAGCAGTCTCTCTATATCACACCAATTTCTCTATGAGAATGGACAAAACCTCGCTCATCTTAAATCAAGGACAAAAACCCCTTGTGAAATCCCGATATTTGGAGCATATTTGTCACGAAGAAAATTCTTACGGCGAGAATGCGATTGTTGCGCTTATGTGTTACACAGGTTATAATGTGGAGGACGCGGTCCTCATCAATGAAGGTGCCATACAGCGCGGATTGTTCCGCACCACTTATTATTCCGTGTATGAAACCCACGAAGAAAAAACCACAGTCGGTGGCACCACCATTACTAAGAAATTTTTAAATGTGGGTGCCGACGAATCGGTCAAAGGTCTCAAAGCAGAACACGATTATAGCAAATTAGATGCACACGGACTCGTAAAAGAAGGCACCGAAATGAATGACCGCACCGTGGTTATTGGATGCGCCTATTCTGTGGTCGGAGACCCCAATCCGCACGATTCGTCCAAGACTACCAAAAAAGGACAACTTGGCATCGTCGATAAGACCTACATTACTGAAGGCGAAGAAGGCACCAAAATTGCCAAAGTCCGCATCAGGGAGGAACGATTGCCGGCAATTGGCGACAAAATGGCATCGCGCTCGGGTCAAAAAGGAACAATTGGGCAAATCATACCCGAACGAGATATGCCTTTTACCAAAGACGGATTGAAACCGGACATTATTGTGAATCCGCACGCAATGCCTACGCGTATGACTGTGGGACAGTTAGTGGAATGTTTGGTTGGCAAGGCGTGTTTAAATATGGGATATCACGGCGATTGCACGGCGTTTGGTTCAACCAATAAACAAATCGGCGAGTTTGGCAAAGTGCTGAATGCGTGCAATTACCATTCATCCGGCAATGAGTTGTTATATAATGGTATGACCGGCGAACAGTTGGAGGCAGAAGTGTATATTGGTCCCAACTATTATATGCGTCTCAAACATATGGTCAAAGACAAAATTAATTATAGGTCGAAGGGACCGCGCACCCAATTAACGCGCCAACCGGTGAGTGGTCGCGCCAATGATGGTGGATTGCGCATAGGTGAAATGGAGCGCGATGTTATGATTGCGCACGGCGCCACCGATTTCTTGCGCGAATCTATGTTGGACCGTGGTGACCAATACTATATGGCGATTTGCAATAAAACGGGCGCCATTGCGATTTACAATCCCGACAGAAATATATTTATGAGTCCAATGGCAGATGGTCCGCTCAAATATGTGGAATCGCTGGATGGCAAGGAACTAAATGTTGAACATATCACCAAATATGGTCGCGATTTCAGTATTGTTCGTGTGCCGTATGTGTTTAAACTGTTGATGCAGGAATTGCAGACGATTAATATCAAGATGTGCATTATCACAGAGGATAATATTAATCAGTTTGACAATATGAATTTCTCCAATAATATTACTTTGTTGACGGGGGCAAAAGAACCGAATGATGTGATTGTCAAGGTGAAACAAATACTGTCCAAAACAAAGGAACCCCAAATAGAGGAAGTTGAGGAAATACTAAGCAAACCTTCTAAGGAACACGCATTTGACAAAATGTCCAAATTGGAATCATCCGAGAATGCATCTGGACAAATAGACCCTGTGGATGCAATGAATACTAATGATGAATGGGAAACTTTCCAAAGAGAAGACAAGAGAATAATGGAAGAATATTATGCAAAACAGAAACGCGACTGGACACAGGACACAAATGACAAAACACCCGAAAAATTCATTTATATGAATGGAGGCAACACAAGTCCCGAATTGCAAGTAAATGATGTCGTGGTTTTTAATGGCGATTTCAAAAAAGACCGCAAATGGTTGATTCGTAAAATTACAGGTGATTTTGCGAAAATAGAGACCAATGACACGAGTGGCGGTTTAGACCCTGAGAATACTACTAACATAGTTAATCTGTATGACCTTAAGAAAGCAGATAGTCTCATACCTGAAGCACCGATTATTCCTGTGGGAAATTTAACACCTACAACTCCATTGACGCCGATTACCAATCCTGTGCAACCATTGCATATAAATGTTGTAACAGGAAATAATAATAATCTGCCGGCAGCAGCAGCAGAACAAACAACAGCATCGGCAATAGATACAATGCCGATGATTAAAAAACCGGTAGAGAAGGCAGTATCATTTAATAACCTTTCTCTATCGTCGGATACAGAAGAAGCGTTGGAAAATATTCCAACGGGAACAAAGACGGGACCGATTATTGTGAAGAAAGTCTAAAGGGAACCTACGGTTCCCCTTGGACCCCTCCCTTAGATTATACTGCATTAATTAGAAAACTTAAAATTGAACTTACTGTAGGTTTTCCTTAAAGGGAAGGATCCAAAGGAAACCTACGGTTTCCTTTGAAAATTGATTTTCACCTGCACATTTGATTTCAACACACAAACTATATAAATAATATATTATAAACAAGATAATGTCAAGTGAAACCACCACTATTTACAATTCCCGCAAAACTCTATTGGAAGTTTTGTCAAATTTAGGATACATAGTTGATGATTACAATTCATTCTCTATGAACGAAGTCGAGGCAATGTCTCGCAATTCGCAACTTGATATGCTTGTTGAATATTCACCCGAATTAGACACTGCATATAAAAATACCAAAATCTATGTAAAATATTTGCTCACTTCAAAAGCAATTCGTTTAAAATCCTTGCTTGATGAGTTGATTGAAGAATTATTTGATTTAGAAGAAATTTTAAAAAAAAATGACACGCTCATAATGATTGTAAATGACGAACCCAATGACACAATGATTGAACGTCTAAAATTCCTGTTTGACTCTCGCGGCATATTTGTTGTCATACACAATGTCAAACGCTTGCAACGAAACATTCTAAATCACACTATGGTTCCAAAACACGAAATTTTGACGGGTAGTCAAACAGAAGAATTGAAAATAAAATACAACCTCACTTCTGTGAAACAATTGCCCGAGATATCTCGTTTTGACCCCGTTTCATTATTAATCTGTATGAGACCCGGTCAAGTTTGTCATATTGAACGCAAAAGTGCAACCTCTATTGTGTCCGACTATTACAGAGTTTGTGTGTAAAATATGAATATTATGTATATATGTCGGAATTTTTTTTTAATCGTCACAATAACATTTCACCAAACATAGAACCATTTAATGTGAATTATTCCACAAACGATTTGTATTATAAAGATGCATCTGGATGCGATTCGGCAGGGTTATGTAGTGGATACACTCGTGCCACAACAGATGCCAGTAGAAATGAAATCATCAACAACTGTATGTGCGAATACAAAAAAAATGTAGATAATTATTTAGCAAAAACATCATCCGATGCAACAATTAATGGAGTTACTAATGACAGCAGTGAGAAGTATAACCATATGACAATGAAAAATGTGAATTTAGGAATAGGACTGGGGTTGATGTTAATCTACATTTATTCAACGAAAACAACAGCATAAAATAATATCAATTGTATATAGAACATATTATATACAATTATGGAAATTAATAAAGTAGTATTTTTGTGTTTAATTTTATTATTTGTTCTTGTGTTGTCTAACTATTTTTCACAAATGAATGAAGGTTTTAGGGCAAATACAACATCGACACCCACCACAAAACCTCCTACCACAAAACCCCCTACAAAACCCCCCACTACAAAACCCCCTACCAAAGCACCTACCACAAAACCCCCTTCCAGTGCTGCCTCTGCTGCCATTGCAAAAGAAAATGCGGACAAAGCAGTAAAAGCAAAGACTGACATTGAAACATTGGTTAGAAGTAATAAAGAATCAAATAATAAAGTGTTGGAACAAACTTCAACAATTAAACAAAATGTAATAAACACAGCAACTACTGCTGAATCATTGAACACTAAAATAGCAAAAATCGATGCAAATCTCGAAACTTCCAAAAAAAATTCCGATGCTGCTATAACAACAATTTCCGATAAGGCAGCAAATGTTGATAAATCAGTCGAAGCAAATAAACTCATCAAGACAGAAATAGAGGCAAAAGTTGCTGAAATTGATCCCAAATTAACCACTATTCAAAATTACGCAGACAGTGTAACACAAATCAAAAAGGATGTTGATACTGCTATGAATGATTTTCAAATCAACTCGGCAGCAATGTTGAAAACTATTCAATTGGCAATTGATAAATTTGATTCTGCCAAACTTGCCTCGTCTGCGCCCACAACATCGGCGCCCACAACATCGGTGCAGGGATTCCAAAATATGGATAAAACAAAAGACAATTTAGTTGCTGCAGGGGGATTCAAACTTTTGAATTCTTCCGAGTCCGCGAACATTGATGCGGCATATGATGGAACACTAATGTTGGAAGGATTTGGAACACCGATGGCAACAATTAGTGCAACACTTTCGCCGGCAACAGCAGATTCTGTTTATTTGAAAAATGCCAATCTGTTTGACCTTGAGAAAGATGTAATTGATAAATTGGGAGTATTTAATAATGCATATTTAAGTTATAATACTTGTTTGAGTATATCGAATGCAACACCAAGACAAACTTGTCCCCCTAATTCTAAAACAATTGCAGATGTTCGAACTGCAGCAAATAATGTAAATACTGCTGCTGCCGCATTAAATGCTGCACTTGTTAATGCAAATGCTGCCGGAAATCCTGACAGAAGAGTTTCTAAAAACGAATTTATAACAAGACACGCCGAAATCAAAAGAGTTTCGGACAAGATTAGAGAAGTCCGTTATGATTTGGATTCAAAAATGGCAGAATTGTTAGACAAGTCCAAGGGACCTTTGCCAGAGGCGCAAACCCGATACAATTTTGAAAATTACACAATGGTTGCTTGGTCTGTTTTAGCAACTTCTATATTGTATTACACTTTTGTGAAAATGGAATAATTTGATTTTTATCTATATAGTTTATATCAACACTATATAGATGTCTTCCACTGACTATCCTGAACAATATCAACACGATAGCAAAGTAGCAAATATGATACTTACTATAGATTCCGACCAAAAAGCATTTGAGAAATGGTCAAGTGGCAAATATACCCAACTGAATTTTCCATACAACAATGATTATATTACTAAAATAAAAATCGGCAATAATGGCAGTGCTCCGTCTGGAACCCCCCTGCGTGGAATGCACACATTAGACACTTGTGCTATGAACGCGTCTCTTGTTTATAATAAAAATAATTCTGTTTCCCTTGGCACAACCTATGTTGATGACATTATGTGCAAAATCACATCAAATTCGACACCGATATTTGAAGGATTGTATAGCAAAGTGAATGCATCATTGGATGTAAGTGCAACTTCATACAACATTGTGTTGTCCGGATTAATGTTGCCGGATGACGGCGACCGAAACGGGCAAATTGAATTGGCAAATAATTATTCTGTGAACAGATACAAAACAATGGGTGTGTGGATAGGAATAAAACCCGAAACTTGCACCCCCGAAAATGCTTTTCTGTATTATGAAAATGGCGCATTAAAGACCAAAATTTTGCCAAAATTTTTAATTTTGAAAAATACATTTATACCTTTTGTGATAAAATACACAACAGATGATAAAACTGCTTTTCGCTTGTATCCAGAGAGCGACGGGGCAACGAAGATACCATTTGTATTGAAATCCATCACAAAACAAATACTATACTCTATAAAAACCACTCCAAATGGAGACAATACAGGAAATTTGGTGTATTATAATTTTCAAGAGTCATCAAAAGGCAGCAATTTAGGAAAATGCACAATTTACAACAGCAGCACTTTGACAAGTGCTGATAAAAACCTAATAGAGAATTCTGAAAATTATGAAACTCTTCCGCCAAAATTGTTAACATCATTTCAATTGAGTTATGGTCCAACCGAAAAAGTGGAGTTCGTGGGTTTAAATGAAACGGGCACATTGACAACATATTATTTGGATTCGACCACCAATTTTTTGAAATCGCGTCCAGTAAAGGATGCCAAAGAAGTGTCAATAGAGGCGAAAAATAAGGGGTCAAAAGGCATAAATAAAAAGGACAATTATTCAATGGTGTTGGACGATTCATTGCGAAAAATGAGTTCCACAAAACGAAAATTTGCATTTCCAATAGAGAATTTAGAAAGAAATCAATTAATTCAAAACGAAAAATGGATGAAAACCGAGACACATTATTTGGAATCCATTAACAATTCTGGACAGAAATCTGAACGCGGAATTTTGATGCCTTCTATGAAAATCACTCAATCAATGCCTCTTTTTTCAAAGAACTACAAACTACAGATGGTATTGGAGAAGAAGTTGGAAGACGAGCATTATTATTTGCGCGTGTATGGAACTTTCAAAAACAACAATTCCATTTATTCTGTAATACCCGATTTCAAAATGGGGCAATTGTTTGTTGCCGACGAAAATGCAACTGCGAAAACTATGTATTTAGTCAAAGATGCTAATAAAACGACCGACAGAACTGTTGATGGAAAACTAGTATATTCAGTAAATGATTACAATAATTTTCATCCGCCGAAAGGTTACACTTCAAAAGATAGTGAATATTCCGTGTTTGACAAGGTGCGCGATGGATATTGCAAGGAAAAGGCGCGAGGCAAAAGTCATTTTTTTGTGATTGAAAAAAAAAGCGACAAACCAAAGTGTGTTATTCCCAAGAATTCCAATAAAGAGATTCTGTTTTTGCCAAAACAACTCAATTCTGATATTAAAAAATCCACATTGTATGTGCCAAATATGCGTGTGACATCTGGCAATGTTGAAATCGATAAAAAATTGGGTGTCAATAAATACAATTATTTAGAAGATGCTTATGTTGTAAAACCGTATGCAGATTATAAAATATCATCCAGCGAATGGAATTCATCAATCAATCTTTCTGAACAAAATACTTTTTTTAATCAAACAAACAACTATATGAAAAATTCAGTGGGAATAAATTCTCAAGATATTTCAAAAGACACCGCAGAAATTATGTTACAAGGAAAAGAAAGTTTTCAAACCATTACTGATGCAACTCGAAATCAAATAAATAATTATATTTTGCCCAAGGCAAATAGTTATGCCACTAAACAGGCGCAAGTTAATAAATATGCGAGAGACATTTCAAACAATATTGTTGGAATTAATGCCAAATATGGTGTTATGAGTGATACAGTTGCAGAAACACGAGGCGTGCAAAATAATAAATTTTATGATTTCACAGGACCGGAAATATATTCATTAAAAGAGGACCGGTCATTAACACCTGCATTGTTAAAAGACCAGCAAACAATGGCAGTTGAGCATAATAATCTCCTTATTATTGGCACAATCACTTTAACCACATTGGTAATTTCGGCAGTTTTTGTGTCATCATCCAAATAAACACTGAATTTAGGGCAATAATTAATTTGACTATAATATATAATTCAATGAATAACTGGATTGATTTTAATAGTCAAATTACAATGCAGAGAGATTTGGTGGCAGCAATGGGAAATAGTCCATCTGCTTCAGAAGCACCAGATATTGCAAGAATTAATTCAAACTTGGCTGCTATTGCCGGAAATCTTGATGCAGCACAGTCTTCAGTTGAGTCTACATTGACATTTCAAAAAGAGGTAAATGATATTTTGGTGAGAGAAAATAACCGTCTTGTTGATAGAAAAAATGCCATTGATAAAGCATATGATGGTCAAAAACGAATGGTCGCATTGACCGATAGCACTACTGCCAAAAACAAGGCATACAATCAGATTTTATTTATATTAGTGGTTGTATTGGTTGTGGTAGTTGTAATCAAGTTTTTGTATTCATTTGAAATGATTCCTGCCATTTTGCTTGATATTATTAATATTGTTGTGATTTCGGTTGGTGTAATTTACTGCGTGTATTTATACATTGACATCAAACGCAGGTCAAATATGGATTTTAACCAAATTACTTTAGCAGAACCCAAGAAGAAATCTGCAGAAGATATGCAGAAAGATGCCGAGAAAAATGCAAAGAGTGGTAATTTGCTTGGTGCCGCATTAAATACAAATATGGCGTCTGGTTGCAAAGGGTCGGCGTGCTGTCCAACTGGTTCCACCTTTAATGAAAAATACAATGTGTGTGCGCCCAATGTTGTTCCTTATGGCACAACTGGGTTGACTTCTTCTAATTCTGGAGATTTTAGATTTTTTGCAAACACTGCTGCTTCACCTATAACATTTGAGTGGGGAAATGCAAATGCTAGATGCACTGGACTTGCCAATTATGATGCTACAATATTGGGATGCAAACCCACTACATCTGGATTCACCACAATGACTCAAAAAAATTCGGCACACGCCGAACCATTTAGTGCCACCGAATACACAAAATATAGCAGAGTATAAGGTTTAAAATCCAAATGAAATCTTTAATATATATATAATGTCAACGCCATCACCATCGCCTTCACCTTCACCTTCACCATCAGAGTTGCTATTAAAGTCCAAATATGATGCCATAGAAGAAGAAAATAAAAAAATTAAAAAAGAAATAGATTTATTAAATGACAGCACAACATTAAATGCGCGACTAAACACCTATTATTCAGAAGACCGCGCATTTTCGATTTATTTGAATCGCGTGTTGTTAATAGCATACATCATAGTGTATGTATTTCTTTTATTAACCCTGTATTTAAACCGCGCAACTATGCCAATAATATCAATTGTGGCAATGGTGGTCGTATTTTTTGCATTTCCATTTTTCATTGATTCATTTTCAAAATATGCGTATTCCCAATTTTTGAATATAATGCATTTATTTTACAAGGGCAATTCATTTTATTTATACAAACCGCCAGAAAAAACGGATACATTATAAATTTTGACCCATAGTCATAGAATTAATAATATTCATTTTTTCCATAGATTTTGCAAATGATTGTTGTTTTTCTAAACCGGCAAACAAATAATCCGTGTTTGGACTTTCCTCGTTTTTTTTTATTTGACGATAAATATCATCTATATTAGTTATCGCCAATTCAACACTGCGTTTATCGGCAACAATTTCAACTGTATGGTCCACTGTTTCGGTGCACAATGAAACCGCAAAATAAAGCATATAACGGCGTTTTTTGCAACAAGCATTGGTATAATGCAACGAAAACAGAGAAAACAAGGACTGCATCACTTTATTCAAAAACGGCGATTCGCGTTCTTTTATGTAGTAAAACAATGTGTCCCACAAAATCCAAACTAAATCGTGAGTGGATTTGGGGTCCACTGTGACAAAAGGGCGAGCAACACACAAACATTTGTCTTTGCGTTTTTTGCATATTGCTTCAAATTCAATAATCCATTCAATCCAATAGCAAGCAATCACCGTGTTTCTAACAGAATGCGAAATATTGTAGGCAAATTCATTCATAGCAATAAAGATTTCTTTGGGGTCTTCATCTTTGAATATAGGAGTGATGTAATTAATATTGGGTGCTTTTAAGCGTTCGGTCATTTGCGTGATGTCGAATTCTTCAATGCGATTTATTTTAATAACTTCAAAACTGTGTTTCTTTGGCGATAGAGAAAGGATGCATAGTATTTCGGCAAACAAATTGCGAATGGTGGAATTATTGCGGAGTTCAATTTCAGACAGATATTGCCTGCCATTTATGATGGATTTAAAACAATCAAATCTTTTTTCTAAATAACATATTAATTTGGGATTGCCGCAATGGATGTGTTTGGCGCAATAATAGATGATGTTTTCCCAGAGTTCGAGATAATGTCCGGCACAAATAAGTTCGGCACCCCAATGACAAACGGGTTCAATTTTGCCTTTCAGAAGATTATCAATCAACGCTTTTTTGACATCTGCTTTCTTATGTTTAGAAAAACTGATTCCGCGAAAATGCGCAGAAGTGCGGATATCATTTATATCTGAGGTATTCATACACTATAATTTATGTTTTATTATTGGCGCATTAGAGAAAACGCATAGAATAAAAATGTTTTAAAATTATATATCAAATATGGACACTTCATTTATTATTTTAGGAGTAGTGTTAGTTCTAATTGTTTACTTTATTTTCTTTTTTGTTTCCGGAAAGGAATCGTTGGCAGACAAACTGGATTTGGCGCAGGTGCAGACCCCAATTACTCTGTCTGACCCCACCAAAACTAGATATTCCTATGAATTGTGGATGTATGTTTATGGAACAAAGGAAAACTCGACAAGTGCTGCAGGAAACTACATTTTCTACAAAAATGGCGATGCTGGAACTCCACCAAACAAAAATATTGGACTAAAACTGCAATCCACCAACTTGAAACTGGAATATCTTAAGTCTCCCGCATCATCGAGTGCGTCAGCAACACCACAAACTATAACAATTACTGACAATCTGCCTTTACAGTCGTGGGTCCATGTGATTATTAGTGTTGACAATTCATACATCGATATATATGTAAACGGCAAATTGGTTAAATCCATCAAAGACGACATTGTTACACCCATAGATTCAACCGTAAATTTTGACATTTCCAAGACTTATTTAGCAAAATTCACAAGAACAGTTAAACCCACTGACCCTCAGACTGCTTGGAATAATTATTTATCCGGAAATGGCGAGAACCCCATCAAAAAATACACAAATGACTACAATGTGGCATTGTCTTTCAAACAGGGTGATAAGGATTCGGATGCTTGGAAATTGAACATTCTTGGAACACAATAAACTGAGTATATATAAATGACTCAAACAGAATTTATATATATTTTTTTGGGGTTCATATTGGTTGTGGTAATAACGGCAATGGCAACCTCGCATCAAACTAATTTGTTCGGAATTGGAATTGTCATTTTGATTGCCGGACATTTTGCTTGGAAAAATAGAGATAAATCATATTTTGCAAAAGGTGTATTAATGTTGATCGCATATGTCTTGACAATCTCTATTGTTGGATTTGCATTGAATGCCAGCAGCATCATAATGAAAAATTATGGTATGACTGTGCTTGTGCCGCAATTGTCTTTGAAAGACAATGCAGACCCAACTATAACTACAGTTGCTCCGAATGCGATGGGTTCATATCCGGCATCTGACAAATACACTTATTCATTTTCTGTTTTTATAAAAAATGTGAAAGTTGGATTCGTGAATCGTTATCTGTTTTATAGATGGTCAGATTCTAGGAAGAATACAAAAAACATTGGTCTAAGGATAGGAGATCCAAATGTTAATGGTGAAACATTAGACTCACTTTATTTAGATTACACAACAACCGAACCAACTCAAACCGTGTTTACTAAAAAAATAAATAAGGTGCTACCAATTGGTGAATGGACCACCATTGTATTAACTGTTAATAAAAACCAAGTGGATATCTACATTGATGGCAAAACTCTATCGGACAGTTTTATAATTCAAAATTTAAAGAGTCCATCGGATACCGAACCCATTCAATTTGGCAATATGCCGGCATATTTAGCAAATTTCAGTTATTCATCCTCTGTGATTGAACCTTCGCCCGATTATTTGCAGTATTTGTCATACACGGATTCTATTTATATTTCCTAAGCGACAAATATATAATTAATATATATCTATAATGAATTCTCAACCAACACAAGCAATTACTCCAACATCCCAAGGTGTTGGAAATGCCTTAAGTGGAATTTCTAATACTGCAACCAGTGCTATTGGGGGATTAACTAATTCCATTTCTGATGCACGAAACAGTTTTAACACTGCTGTTAGTGATTTCTCATCCAAAAGTGCCGTTGATGCTAGTAACGAATTCTTGGAATCAAATACAATTGTTGCCAAGTTTGCTTTTATTATTATTGCAGTTGTTATTTTTATGCTTCTTTTTCGTTTAGGCGCAATTATTATGAGTTATTTTTTTATGCCATCAACTTCGCCATATTTAATTAAAGGTATGATTGGTGGGTCTGAAGGCAAAATCATCAAACAAGACCCCAAAACCGAATTTCCTTTAGTGAAAATTTCGGATAATGCCGAAACCGGCATTGAATTTACTTACAATGTGTGGTTGAATTTGTCAGGTGATACAACACAGAATACATACAAACACGTTTTTAGCAAAGGAACTGGCACAAGTATTACAAGTAGTGGACCAGATGGCACCAATGCCCCCGGATTATATGTTATCACAAATGCGGATAATACCAATTCAGCGCGCATTTATATGGATACAATGGAAAATGATGGAAGTCTAGGTTCATCGCCCGTGTCAAAATATGTGGACATTAATAATGTGCCAAACAACAAGTGGGTGAATATTACCATTCGTGTCCAAAACAGAATTATGGATGTTTATGTAAATGGTGTTTTGACCGGACGAAAAGATTTAGAATATATTCCTAGACAAAATCACAGTGATGTTCTTATTTGTCAGAAATCGGGATTCCCCGGAAAACTGTCAAATCTTCGCTATTTTGACAGTGCATTAAATGTGTTTGAAATCAATCAAATCGTGTTGTCTGGACCCGATACTAAAACAAGTAAGGATTCCTCTTCTGCACAAGATGCCACCGGATTTTACTATTACTTGTCATCCCAATTTTACCAAAGTAATTTGTAAGTGAATTGTCATAAATTCCGT
>JACCDO010288370.1_pt1 | contig 26209 bp, 18 predicted proteins | sample 7446101 | NCBI WGS metagenome assembly JACCDO01 (sample SAMN15323440, study PRJNA562643) | freshwater metagenome | isolation source: river surface water | place: USA:Blue River Watershed | collected 2017-08-16 | reverse complement strand
CCAACCAAATTTATGAATATTTTGAGGGACATTTTCAATGTCGCCATAGGTATTTACACTGTAAATGTCAATGTCCTTACAAGTTTTCAATACATGTTTTACTTCAAGGGAATCTAAACCTGCCGTAACGGTAGTAGTAGGGTGATTTGGATCAACTTGATGTGCATATTTTGCAATTTCTTGGATGGTGTTCCAAACTTTGGTATTGGTGTAAAATAAATCAACTTCATTTCCTATTCCCCATAATAATAAAGCCGGATGATTTTTAAATTGATCTATAGCTTTCTTGAAATATTCAATTTGCTTCCTTACTTTTATTTCATTGTCATAATCAAAGCCATGACGTTCATGTTGAATCCAAAATCCTAACATTACAGTAAGTCCTTTTTTATGGGCATTGTCTAGAACCTCTTGAGCATTTTCCAAACCCCAAGTTCGAATCGAATTTCCACCTAATTTTACTACCAAATCCAATTGAGTTTGGCCACCCGCCCCGATAATATAATAGGGTTTGTTATTTCTCAGTAATTGATAACCATTTTCAGTTTTTTGCACTTCAACTTTGATTGGTTGAGCATTCACCGATAAGGCAAATAAAAAGGATGCCAAAATGCATATTTTCAAATGAAAATTACCGAATGAATGAAACAATAATTGGGTCTTTGAGTTGCGATTCATTGTTGTTTTGGCAATATAATTCAAAACTGCCGGTCAACAAATATATATTTATTATTGTATAAATTACAATAATTATGTTTTTATAGCATAAAATTAAACAAAATGTCCAGGTTAAAAACCTGGACATTTGCGTTTATTGAATTGGATCATTTTCTTGTTTTTAGGTGGGCCATATTTGAATTTGTGGTTTCCAAGAGGAATGCTATAATTTACAGACAAGAAAGTGTAAGTATCATTGCTATATGAATTAGGTCCTGCGTAACCATCGGCATAGTCGGTGTTTAAATAATGTGCCACCACTTCTAAATTAAGTTGACCTATTCCTACTTGTGCTATTTTCATTCCTATGCCAATTGGAACATTAAAGCTATTAGAGGGTTTGTTTTGTTGATTTACACCGTGAATAGCAGTTTCAACATTGTAGCGAGAAACCCCAAGTCCTACAATACCATAAATGGGTGAATTAGAAGATAGATTAAATTCTATTTGTACATTACCTTGAAGCACTTGACCATCCATTTTTACTCCACGCTCAGCGATTTCGGGATTACCAGCATATTCATCATTTCCATAGATGTGTGCATAGGCAAAATTGCCACGAAGTTTAAGATTTGGAGCCAAAGCATATTTGCCAAATACTTGAGCCATTTCACGGGTTGAATACAAGTCTAAATCCCAAAATTTGTAGGCACCATTGTTCAGAGTGCCTCCAAGATCGCCTTGGAAATTAGTAGCCCCAATTCCTGCGCCAATTTCAAATTGTGCGAGAACTGATTTTGGAAATGCAATCAACATGAAGATTGCAATTACGGAGTTTTTGAACTTGTTATTCATCATTGAATTGGTTAAAGGTTAAACATTTGTTATTTCATACTCAAACTCATTACAAAAGCCTTGCCAAACTTTTTTGAATAAACTTAAAATAGTTACAAAGTGTTGATAGTTAGCTCATTGTGTTTTTTTTGGTGCCGGTAAAAAAAAGTTGGCATCAGTTTTGAACAGTTTGATTCGAACCAATCAATATGAAAAATTATGAAATCTTTGTACCTTATTTTGCTTTTTACCTTTTGTTCTGTTCAATCAGGGTTTTCTCAATCCAATGATTTTTCAATCAATTTAAATACCATAGATAAACAGAAATATTTGGCAGTTGGAATAATAACTTCTACAGTTGGCTATAAAATTTATCATGACCATTACAAGTTAATAGATCCCAAAACAGCGCACAAAAAGGCATTTCTAGCTTCTACTCTTACCACATTGGGCATAGGATTGTTAAAAGAAACTTTGGATTTTACTCAAACTGGTTTTAATTGGAATTCCGATGATTACGGAAAAGATTTATTCACAGCGGTGATGGGTGGCTGTGCTGTAACCTTTACCATTCAATTATTTCAATAAAATGAAAATAAATAAATTGGGGGTTTATTTATAAAAAAAATAACCGTTTACAAAGTTTTAACAGTGTACGTGTCACATTTAAGTCATTCTACTATTTAATTTGTGACAACATCTGTCTAAAAATGAAACCAATTAGTATTGTCGCCTTTTTTGTGGGACTAATTTTTGCTTCATGCAACAATAATTCAGTTTCCACTAAAGGAGTAAATGTAAAATCAGTTGATTCATTATTTTCAGAAATTTTAAAGGCCAAAGAAACTGAAAAAAACACAGAGTCGTTTAAAAAGGTCATTATCTTATATTGGTCCATGATGTCAAAATCCGAAAAGGATCTGAATTATTTATGTCACTTAATAGAAAAAGAAGATTTAGCGGAAGATGATGCAGATTGGGCGCAATCTTTGTTATTGTTAAAGGGTTGGTATGCCGGTGTTCACGCAAAAAACACTGAAAGTGAAAAATACCTTAACCAAATTAATACCCAAAACAATGAAATTAATTTGTCCAAAATACAACAATTGGCTTTTTTAAAGTATGCTTCGAATCAAATTGATTCATCGGTAATTTTATACAACAAAGGATATCAATTGGCAAAAGATATCAATGATCAAAAATGGATGTTGAATTACGCCAATAATTTGGGGTCTGTCTACTATGATATGTGGGAATTAGAATTGGCTTCAAAATATTTCAAAGAAGCATTGGGATATGCCGAATCCCTAAATGTTGAAGTCCCTATGTTGATTAACAATGTTATCACAGTGGCATTAAGTATTGATGAATCTAAAGAAGCTTTGTCGTTGTATGAGAAGTATAAAGATGGTTTCAAATCCAATATCCCTTATGAACTGTCTGTTTATCAATTGAATGAAGCAAATATTTTATTGGGGAAAGGCCAAATTGCCGAAGCAGAAAAACTATTAAATTCGATTAATGTAAAAGACATGGGGGAGAATATTGAGGCCATTTATGACGTTCGCAAAGCTCAGTTGTATTTGGCGAAAAATGATCCTTTCAATTTTAGCCGTGTTTTTGAACCTTATAAAACCAGAATTAAAGAAAATATTGAATTTCAATTGCCGTTTTGGAGATCGCTCATAAAAAAGGCAGAAAATAAAGGTTTTCAAATGTTTACAATAGCTGATTATGTTCAAATGTATGAAAGCATGCAGCGCCAAAACAAAGTAAAGTTATCAGGAGAATTGGCCGAGATTTTGTTTTTAATGACCAAAGGTACACCTGAAGGTAGAAAATGGGAAATTTTGAGCTTAGAGTCAAAGCTAGCGGTTTCTAAAGCGAATAATTTGAATTTGCAAAACGACATGTTGTTGAATTTCAAGTTAAGCACTTTAAGTTCTGAAAACAAAAGAATAAAATTGAAATCTGAATTAACTCAGAGTCAAAACGCACAATATCTAATCATGTTTTTTTGCTCCTTGTTGGTGTTATTGTTAATAGGAGCATTGTTGATGTTTTACGCGAAAAATAGAAAAATTGAAGTTGAAAAATTGAAATTAGAAATTAACAACAACCGAAATTTAAATGAGTTGAGTAAAAATAAAAGATTGTTTGCCGACCGATTGATATCTTCAAATCAAGCTATGGTCAAAAAAATCAATCAAATTGTGAAAATGATTCAAAAATCATCATTATCAAAAGAACCCGATTTGGTACAAATAAGAAAAGAATTGATTGCCTTGACCGAATTAGAAGAAGATTTGGAGATAGAAATGAATCAATTAAAAGTATCTGATGTTTTGACATTTTATATTGATAAATATTCTTGTATTCAAACCATGAATCAAACGGAAAAAACCATTCTAAGTTATTTACTCAATGGTCAAAAGATAAAGGAAATTGCCACCTTGTTAACAGTATCAGAACAACATGTGCGCAATACAAAAACGAGGGTTCTAAAGCTTATTAATTCAGAAATGAATAGTCAATTCACAATTGAGGATTTGATTGCTCAAAGAAACGAAATTAGTATATGATTAGTAGAGTGGTTTTGGGAATTGAAACAAGGATAAATACAGCTTGAACGCTTGATTTTTTACATTTGTAATGATATTTTTATAGAGTCTATTGAGATATGTACAGTTATTGGGATGAGATCACGATAGTTTTTGATTCAAATCAAATTCGTGACAAAAATTATATAGAAATAAGCGTTGCGAAAATTCATTCATTGAAAAAAGAATGTGATTTTGAGAAATTAAACATTGGTTTTCCAATATCGTCAGATTCTTCTCTTTTAATCTCAGTATTACAGAAAAACTCTTTTTTATTTGAAGTTAATACTTTTGAGTACATTGATTTGATTGATAGGAAAAATAGCTATCAAATTATACGCAATCTCACAGAAAATAATGACTCTAAAATTATTTATTTCAAAGCATCGGAAAATACTGATTGGAATTTGTTTTTAAATTCTCTTTGGGATTTGGCAAAAGTGGGTACTGAAATTAGATTGTTAGATAGCAATCAGATTTTCTCTCAATCTAATTCATTGAAAAAGATAAATTCACTGGTGATGCGGGGTGTTATTCTTGGTTTTTATCCCAATTTTCCTAAAAAATGGTATCAATCTGATTCTGCAGCTATTAAACAAATTGCCCGATTGAAATTGGTTGATTTTTGGATGTTGTATGTTCAAGAAATTGTTTCAAATACCTACCAGCAATCATTGTTGAGGAAACAAATTTATATTGAACAATTAGGGAAATAAAGTTGAAATAGTTTTGGTGAAATCACTCTGAATGATTTTATTTTAGAAATCGAATTGACTCAGCAGAACCATGAAATGCCTTTCTCCCAAAATGAATAGCATTCTGCATAAAGGTTTATGCGAGATTATAATCTTCCTATTTTAAATTGCTAAATTATTTGCTTAGTGTAATATATTTGAATTAGAACACATTTTTACCCTTGGGGCAATATAAAGTCCAGGAAAGTTTGTATTGAATCATGCATAGTGTTAATACTGCAAATTTCACCCTGTTTTTAGAATCCCACCCGGAAATTTCACTTGTTTAGAAATTTTACTTGATCCGTTTGATCTAATTGTAGTGTCTGATTTTGGGCATAAAAAAAAGCCTCGAAAGAGGCTTTTTTTTGTCGGGGAGACAGGATTCGAACCTGCGACCCTCTGGTCCCAAACCAGATGCGCTACCGGCCTGCGCTACTCCCCGGTTTTATGATGCTTGCCGACTTAACGGTGCGACCCCGACAGGATTCGAACCTGTGACCTACTGCTTAGAAGGCAGTTGCTCTATCCAGCTGAGCTACGAGGTCATCGTCAAACGGAATGCAAAGGTAGACTTTTTATTTGAAATTGCAAGTGTAATTGGAATAAATATTTTGCAATAAATACTAATTGATTCATTTGCACTTAATTACTCTATAAAAAAAGTTGAATTATTTTTTAAATTCCCATTTACCTTTGTTTAGCAATTTGTATTTATCTCAAATATTAATGAAATTATGTTGAAAAAATTAATCATCCCGGCGTTTTTTATGAGTTTTTTGCTCAATTCAAATTTGAAAGCTCAAGTAGGTTCCAATAATTCTGAGCCAATTAAAACAATCGATATTTCAGAAAGTGCTGAGGTAGAAGTTGTTCCAAATAAAATATCCCTTAGAATTCATATAAAAGACAGAACCGAACAAAAAGGAGAAGCGAAAATATCCATTAAAGCACAAGAAGATAGTCTGAGAATCCTTTTGAAATACATGAAAATTGACGCTTCAAAATTGTCGGTGGTTTCAATGAGCACCTCATATGTTCAAGTTAGAAAGAGAGAAAAAGATGCTGTTACGGTTAAAGTGTTTGATTTACAACTGTCAAAACTTTCCGATCAACTTGAAGTTTTCAAAAAATTAGACAAATGGCAAGTTTTTAATGCCTATGTTACTCAATATGAGTACACTGCTTATGATAGTTTAAAAATGGAATTGCAGAAGCAAGCACTTGTTAAGGCAAAAAATAGGGCCAATTTTTTATTGTCCTCAATTGGCGAAACAGTGAGAAATCCATTAGAAATACGGTTTGAAAATTTTGGAGATGAGGGAATAGTAGATTCGCTTTTGGGAGTTTCATATAACAACCGCATGATGAGCAAAATTGCGTTGGATCAAGATGGAGAAGATGATTCTCAAGAATTAGAATACAAAAAAATCAAAATTAAAGTATCTGTTTTTGTCAAATTTCAAATAAAATAAACTTAGATATATGTAAAAAAAGTTCATTTGCTATAATTTGCGAACATGAAATACATTGTAACTGCTTTGTTATTGTTTTGCAGCGTTCAGCAATTGTCTGCAAGTGAACTTACTCTACAAGATTCTGTCCCTCAAAAAATAGAGGCTCAAATTATACCTAAAATGGATTTGCATCAGCCTGGAGCTTTAACCTTCTTCTGGGGAGGTGGAAGTGCAACCATACAGAGGCAAGTTGCCAAAACATTGGAAGAAAATTTGAAATTTAATTTCCCAAATGTTGGAACAACAATTGAAGGACCAAGTGCTATTGGGTATCAATATCATGTGAAAAATAAAGTTTCCATTGGTATGGTATATAGTAGTTCTAGTATCCGAACAAACAATCAAACCATGCCAGATTTTCAAAATCCAGCCGATTCAACCGTTTATTATTACAATGTTGGACTGAATTCATTGATGATGCAAATTGACTGGTTCTGGGGTAAAATAAAGCGTCCTAAATCTACTTGGTCATTTCATAGTGGAATTGGACTTGGCGTATTCAGTTTTAACCTAACCACAGAATTGGTAAAAGGAAAAGGTGCTGGGGTAGATGTGGTTGATAAAAGCGTTTCTACCTCCGGAGTTCAACTAACTTTAATTGGTGTTAAACATACAATGTCTAAACTCAAAGGCTTTGGTTGGTTTTCTAATTTGGGCGCTGGTGTCAATTCTATTGGGTTTACAACCGGTATAAACTACACTTTGTAGAATTTTTATAAAAAAATAAGAACTACCGGTTCTTATCCATTTAATTTTTATTAAGTTTGTCTCAATAGGGTTCTCCTAAAAAAATTCATTATGGACAATAGTTTTTTTAAGTTTAAGGATATAAAAACATATGCGTCAACCGAATGGTTGGCCAATAATACCAAAAAGTACCGTTGCGTGTTTGAGCAAACGGAATTGTCGTATGTATATTGTGAAGTAAGTATTTACAACAAGAAATTCGACGAAGAAGATTGGACGTTGAGAATGCAATTGAAATGCTTCGACGAAACCAACAATGAAGTTTGTGATTTGAACTGCGATCGGTTGATCTCTATGTCGGATAACGTGGCCTATATTCGTGAGGGATGGGGGGTGAAAAATACGGGTAAGTATTGGAAGCCGGGAGTTTACAAATGGGAAGCTTGGATAGGTACTGAATTGTTGGCTACCAAAACATTTTATGTTGAGAGTGTTGGGCAAATTCGTCCCGGATTTAATCCTTATTTCAAAATTGATACAGTGAAGCTTTATGAGGGACCAGATGACAATACCACCATTGATCAGCGTAAATACTACACGGTATTTAACGTTCTAAGCACTAAATATGTTTGGGTTGAAGTAAATGCGAAAAATTTGACGCGTAGGTCTACAGACCTTCCTATTGAATTGATGTTCAATTTCAGAACCTTGAGTGGTTATTTAAAGGGGCGCGTGCAAAAATTGTATTTTGTAAAACCAACGGAGGATGAATTTACAGCTACTATTGGATGGGGTTCTGACATCATTGGCACTTGGGCTAGGGGGGACTATTACGTTGAAATCGTATTCATGGGAGAATTGTTGGCCAATATTCCGTTTGAAATAGGAGACGATTTTGTTTTGGCCAATGAAAGTGATTTCTTGCCCATGACACAAATAGAATTCTATGATGAGGAAGGTGAAGAAATTGAACAACCTGAACCAAATATTGAACATCATGAAGATGAGGCGATTGGCTTTGAAGGGGTGATGAAAGAACTCGATGAATTAATTGGTCTTGATCCTATAAAAGTTAAAATTCGTGAATATTCTGATTATTTGAGGTTTGTTGCTTTAAGAAAAGAAAAAGGTTTCGATGAAACCGATAAAATAAACTTACATGCAGTTTTTAAAGGAAATCCAGGTACCGGTAAAACAACCGTTGCCAGATTGCTGGGTAAAATTTACAAGGAACTAGGACTTCTGAAAAAAGGACATGTGCATGAAGTGGACAGAGCCGATTTGGTAGCTGAATATATTGGACAAACTGCTCCTAAAACCAAGGAAGCCATTAAAAAGGCCAAAGATGGTGTATTGTTTATTGATGAAGCTTATTCGCTTGCAAGAAAAGATGAAGACAACAAAGATTTTGGTAAAGAAGCCATTGAAGTTTTGTTGAAAGAATTGAGTGATTCAACAGATATTGCCATTGTGGTTGCCGGTTACCCCGATGAAATGGAAGTTTTCTTGGAATCTAATCCGGGACTAAAAAGCCGTTTTGTGGTACAATATGATTTCCCAGATTACACCCCTCAAGAATTGGTGCAAATTGCGGATTTTGCTGCAAAAAAACGTGGAGTATTGCTCACTGACAAAGCACAAGAGACTTTGCACAAATTTTTGGTTGACAAATACAGAGACAGGGACAAATTCTTTGGAAATGCCCGTTTGGTGAATTCTATGTTGGATGAAGCCAAAATCAATCTCGGTTTGAGAATTATGAAATCTGAGCACCCTGAATTGTTAGATAAAGACGCTTTGTCTTCAATTGATGAAGCTGATTTAACCAAAATATTTGCCCAAAAAAATAGAATACTGCCAGAAATTCCAATTGATGAAGAATTGTTGAAGGATTCTATGAATAGGCTGAAAAATATGATTGGATTGGAACAAGTGAAGCAAGAAATTGAAGAACTTGTAAAATTGGTTCGATTTTATAAAAGCCAGGGAAAAGATATTCGCAAAACTTTCTCTTTACATAGCGTATTTAGCGGGAATCCAGGTACAGGTAAAACAACCGTTGCCCGTATTTTGGCACAGATATATAAAGCATTGGGTATTTTGGAGCGTGGACATTTGGTAGAATGCGATAGACAAAGTCTCGTGGGTGGATATGTTGGACAAACTGCCATTAAAACTTCTGAATTGATCAACAAGGCAATGGGAGGCGTTTTATTTATTGATGAAGCGTACAGCCTTTCTGATGGAGGTTCTAACGACTTCGGTAGAGAAGCCATTGAAACATTATTGAAACGTATGGAAGACAAACGCGGAGAGTTTATTGTAATTGCAGCTGGTTATACCCAAAATATGGAAAAATTCATGGAATCTAACCCAGGGTTAAAATCAAGGTTTGATAGAGTGTTTAACTTTAAGGATTTCAATGCCGAAGATTTATATACCATTGCGCTGAATCAATTGGTGGATAATAATATTGCTCCAGAGCCGAAGGCTGCGAATCATTTGATGCAATACATCGAATTTATGTATAAAACCCGCGACAAGTACTTTGGTAATGGAAGAAGCGTTCGCAAGGTGATAGAAGAGGCCATCAGAAATCAACATTTGCGTTTGAGTGAACTTGCACCTAGTAAACGAACCGAAAAAGCCATCAAAACATTGACCTATGAAGATGTAGAAGAATTCTCAACTGAGGTTCGTCCGAATATTGCTTCTGGTGGAATAGGATTTAAGGTTTAATATTCATTTTAAAAATGCCGGCGGGTTGGGATTTGCGCTTTTCTGTGCTTAAATACATCTCCAATTCGCCGGTTTTTTTGTTTTTGAACACTGAAATCCCCTCAATTTGAGCTGGTTTTATGTTTAACTTTTGAGTAAGTCCTTTTTTCCAGTTGCATTTATATATAAATTGGTTTCCCCAATGGTTATACCCACAGAGGTATACCTGATTCTCAAAACAACAAGCATCGGTTACAAAAAAATCTGGATTCCAGGTTTCAACTAAATGTGCTTTTTGGTTGGATTTATGTTTGTCTAACCGATAAAGATTTGTTTTCAAATTGTTCCAATTCTTCGTGAATAAAATGATCTCATTTTTTAAAATTATCATTGATTCACAATCAAAAGAATGGAGTCTTCTGGCATTGAACTTTGTTTGGTTTTCGTATTCAAATTGCAGTGTATCCACAAAAGTGATTCTTTGATTGAATATATCATTTAGTAGTATTCGGTAAATCCTTAGATTTTGCCTAGTCCCCATATTATTTCCAAAATCACCAATGTAACAATACAAACTATCAAAAGCGAGTGCCTCCCAATCTTCATTGTTAAATGGCAGGGTCATTTGAAATGCAATGATATCTTTCTTTTTTCGGAAAATGGCCGTATCTGAAAATGGATGATGCAATGCATACAAAATTGGGGCATTCCCACCATCGTTGATTGTCCAAAAGTATCCATCGTGATAAACCAATGCCGATGACTCTTGCAATGCTTTTGGAAATTCAAAAAAGTTATTGGCAGATAAGCATTTTGAATTGTGGGTGGAATTTTGTATATTAAGATTTATTTGAGCATTCAGATTTTGTCCCTCAATAAAGTAAAAATAGATAAAAATCCATTTCCAAGAAATGATAGATTTCCAATTCATAAATTAGCGCAGATAGATAATTTTAGAACTGATAATTTTGCCATCGCACATGATTTCAATAGGGTACGTGCCCGCTGAAATGTGAAGATCATCTAGGTTAATTTTTTCAAAATATTGTCCGTCTTCGGCGATATTCCATTTTTTACTGTAAAGTTCCTGTTGCCCTACAATGGTAGTAATTTTCACGGTTACAGTTTGACCTGCTTTTGCGGAGAATGAAATGACACATTCATGGTTTGTTGGGTTAGGGAAAAGGTTGAAATTCAGGGCATTGTCTGGTTTTTGCAAGTAACTTTCATTTGTTTTGAAAGTTTGTGAAGTAGAATCTTTACAACCAATGGAATTTGCTACCCATAATTGAACATCTAAATTCCCATTATCATTCGATTTCCTATAAATCTTTTTGCCTAGATAATTATCATTTCCAATTTTCCAAGAATATGTATAATTCGGGTTAAGGGTGTCTGATGCAATGAATTCTGTGAGCAGTTGTTTGGGTGAAGTTTTTGTAACAAATTGATTGATGGTAAAATCTGCTGATACTTTATCCCAAACTTGGATATTGCTTGAAATGATAGAATCCAAACATCCTTTGTTATTCACCGTTAACATGAGCTTGTAGCTACCTTTCTGATTGAAAATATGTGTGAAGTTTTTAGCGGTATCGGATGTAATACCCAATAAATTCCATTTGTTAGAAATTGAATGGCCATCCGGAGAGAAACTAGAATTCTGAGTTTTAAGAGTTTGTTGATCAACACACAAAGGATTAGGTAATGCCGTAAATTGAGCCTTTGGAATGGCATTTATAATGACTATTTGACTAGAAGAATCTTTGCAGCCTTCAGGCAAATGGTTGACAACCATTGAAATGGTTTTTTGTCCAAAATTTTGATAATTCAACCTTGTATTTGAACCGGTTAATTCTTTGTTGTTTATAAAATACTTGAAACTACCTTTGTCTGTGGGTTTTGAGTTATTTACAATGTTCATTTCTTCTTTTTCACAAAATTCATTTTTTAGGAATGTTGTATTGATATCGAAAACTTGAAAAGAAGGTTTAAACGTTTCATAAACAATGGCCAGTTTCGTTAATGTATCTGCGCAATTATTGATGGTTTTGGCAATTAAACGATTAGAAAAATCTCCAAAACCAGTAAAGCTATGATTTTTAGGAGTTGCACCTGTTTCAGTACTTCCATCCGACCATTGCCAAGTGTAAAATAAAGGTTCATTTGTTGGGATATTCGTTGAATTTTGGATGATAAAACTATTGCCTTTGTCGCATTGTGCGCTGTCTAAGAACTTCCAATTTACCTTAGGATTTGGCCAAGCCTCAACAGGCTGCACTGCACTGTCGATACAACCTTTATCGCTAGTCACCACCAATTTTGTTTTGAAAATGCCATAATTGGGCAATTTGGTTCCAAAATCTTTAAAATTTCCAGCCAATGCAGTTCCTATAACATTCCATTGGTACTTTTGAATGGCATTGAAATCGATGGTACTAGAATTGGTGAATTTGAAATCTTGTTGGTTGAAACATTGTTTTGCTTTGTTGCTTGTAAAAGAAACCTTCGGTTTTGCGTTAATATCAATTCGCAAAAGGAGGGATGTATCCATACATCCTTGGTGTTGAACCACCGAATAGTAAAAACCTGAGTCCAATAATGTGGCAATGGAAATGTTATGAAGAGTGTCTGACCCTTTAAAAGTTGTGGGTTTTTGATACCATTTATTAGAGATTGGCAAGTTGAAAGAATCTTTGGATGCCAAAACAACGGAACTTCCTTCACAAACTTCCTTATTACCATTTTTTATTCTTATTTGAGCCGTTGGTTTTTGAATTACTTGGATAATATCCTTTTTCAGGATAGAATCTGTTGGATTACCATTCACAGTTAATTTGACAGATTTGAGTCCTGCGGAATGATAATAAACCGAGTGCGGACCTTTTCCAGTGGCAGTTTGTGGAATTGCGCCAGCGCCAAAATTCCAATTCCATTCCTGGATAAGTCCCTCAGAAGAATCTTTAAAAATCACAAATTGACCAGTGCAGATTGTTTTCTTGTCCACCGCAATGTTAGGACTTATTTTTTCGTAAACTAGAGAATAATCCTCACTTTGTCCATAACCTAAATTCTTGCAGGCATTGGTGTCTAAAGAGTTATAATCGCTCATGACCCGCATTAAAAAGGCTTGGTTTTTTAATACGTTCGCAGGAGGTGTAAAATTGAATACTGCATCATTGGCCGAATTGGCCACAACAGATGACAATACTTCACCGCGCCAATTTTCAAATTTGCCGTTGTTGTTATAATCAATAAAAACCCTTGAATTTTCAGGGTAACCCAAACCGGCGGTAATTTTTAAAGATTGTTGTATCGAAGGTTTGATTTTGAATACTTTTTGTTTTGTAAAATTGATATTGGCACCATCATCAAAAAACAATCCGGTTTCGTTGGAGTTGTCATTTAATTTCACTTTGGCAATTCCCATTCCATAATTCACAGAAGATGGGGTAGTGGTAGATACACAAGTTGGATTTACGGAAGCTGGAAAAACTTTAATCCAGTGTTTTTTGGTAAATGTACTAGACGTTCCACAGCTATTGGCAGTAAGTGTAACTGTGTACAATCCCGGGGCATTGAATTGGGCTTGCACAATTTTATTTGTACTATCGTTGTTAATCCAAGAGAATGTTCTTGGGGTAATTTGCCACTTAAGGCTGGTTACTGAGCCTTCTACTTGTTCATACAATGTTGCTTTTCCACCAACCACAAACACTGAATCGAAGGCATATAAATTGGCTTTTAATTTTGGAGAATTAAATGCTCCATAATCGGTTAAATTACTCCTCCAAACGCCCCGCCCATAGGTTGATGCATATATTGTACTTTTTAATCTATTTTTTGGGAAATAATAGATGTCTAAATCTGTAACATCCGACCACATTGGAAATCCGGCGTTGAATTCTGTGATTCCAGCAAATGTTCCGGCACCAGAATTTAAATAAACATATACTCCTCTGTCGGTGCCAACGTAAATGTCTTCATAACTTCCTGTGGAATCGTATTTTAACGTTGTAATGGTTCCATAATTAAAACCTGCAACGGGACTAGCATTCCCCAAATTTCCAATTTGTGTCCAACTATTTCCTTTGTTGGTGCTTTTGTACAGAATTGAATTTCCAGCGATATATACGATATTGCTGTCTTTGGGATGCGTTTCAACGGCTCTTAATGTAATTCCTGCGGGCATATTTCCACTTATATCGGACCAAGTTGGAACGGTTGCTGTACCCGCATTGTCTGATCGTAAAAGTTTTCCATCCCCTCTAACAACATACAAAATATTGGGATTGGCAGAACTGTTTTTTATGTTGCGTACATTTCCTGTAAATCCATTAGAGATTTTGGTAAATTTGATAACCCCATTTTTCTTGACACTATCTGATCTCCAAACATTGATGTAACCCGCAAACATTCTATGCGGATTTCCTTCTTGAAGGACAAAAGGTGTGAGCCACCCTCCACCTTCATTCACGCCATTGACACCATTCGCCGCAATGTCGACCCCTAATCGTCTGTCGTACTGGCGGTAAATGGCACCCATTACATAAGAACCGAATACAAATTTCTCATCGGTGGGGTCAACTGCACAATCCATTCCATCACCACCCCAATAGGTGAAGAAATTATCATTTTGATGCATGGCAGAACCATTGTCTTGATAGCCCTGGGCACTCATATTGGGCGTATTCTTGGCTACGGAAATTCTATATATTTGGGAATTTTGAATACCTGAAGAAATATTTACCCAAGTTTTCCCTCCATTTTTTGAATAATAGATGCCACCATCATTTCCTGAAAATAAGGTTTTCCCAGAATTGCTAAATTCTCCAGCATGTTGATCAGCGTGTATATCATCGGCTCCACCGGCGCCAACCCAATGTCCACAAACCGAAAAAGTAGTTCCTGCATCTGTTGATTTCCAGATGTTAACGCCAAAGGCATAAATGGTATTTTTGTTGAAAGGATCGGCGGCCAAATCTAAATCATACCAACCTTGTCCACTTGCATCATTACCGAGCTCAGAATAGCCCAAAATATTGCTTGGAGTTGTTGTGGCTTTGCTAAAGTTACTTCCACTATCGCGAGAAACATATAGTCCCTGAAACCTTGAACTTACACAGGTAAGTAAGAAAACGGTCCCTCTATCAGCTTTGGTTACCGCAATTTCACTTCTTTGTACTCCAGAAGTTGGAAGTCCACTAGTAATTTGTGTGAATGAACTACCGGCATTGGTGCTTTTAAAAAAAAATCCATTAGATGCAGCATAAACAATATTGGGGTTGTAGGGATGAAATTCTACGTCTGTATAGTTTGCGTTGGTACTGGTTCTTGTCCAGTTCAACCCACTATTGGTCGATTTAAAAATACCTGAATTTGTGGCAGCAATTAAAATGGAAGAATTTTTGGGATGAATACGGAGTTTGCCCACGGTAACATTGCCCATTCCATTGTTGCGTAAAGAAAATGTATTGCCTCCATTTGAAGAGAAAACCACACCATAACCTGGCGCATCACCGGCATCTCTGTCGCCGGTACCTATATAAATTGTGTCAGGATTGTTATAGCTGAGAGCCATGCTGCTAGCCCCCAAAGTAACGAAGGCATTGTTTGTGCCAGCGCTCCATAGATGTGACCAAGTTTTGCCATAGTCTTTAGTTTTCCAAACGCCACCTTGTGGAGCTAAAGCGAAGAAAATATTAGAATCTGAAGGGTGAAAAGCAATGCCATTGATTCTGCCAATTCCGGTTGGTTGCGAGGTTTGATTGTATGGGTGAACGGTAGGTCCAACAGGTAACCAACGTCCCCATTCTGCACAATAAGTGGCTGGGGTAGTTGTGTTGCCAGGAGAGAATCCTTGGTTATGTTGGTTTGGAATAACGCTACCATGCGCAATTAGGAAATCGTTCATTTGCATTTGATTCCATTGAACAAAACCTGAATCATCTAAATGGTTCAACACTCGTGCTTCCCATCTTTTGAAAGATTTGTAACCAGTACCTTTTGGGGGATAAATTCCTTTGTATTGAGCATCAAAGGCTTTTTTTACCTCAAAATAATTGGGTTTTGGACTCAACATCAATTCAACCCATTTATAGGGTGTAATTGAATCTGTGTTTAAAGTTTGAGCAATTAAGCCTTTCGAAAAAAGTAAGACAAATTGAAAGAGAATAAACTTATAGACGATTGTTTGTTTGGTAAAATTCATTTGGAAGAGGTAGCTTTTGGGTTGTGGTAAAACTCAAGTATTACAAATTTAACAAATTGCAACGATGAATCCTCTTTGAATTTGTGCATTTATTTTTTGCAATTCTGCAAAACTTTCTACCTAATATTTTATACTGAAGTTATCTTTGTGGTGAGTGGATTTTGAATTAGACATAGCGGATGTGGCCTTCGATATCGTTGAAAATACGAGGCGAAATGTATTCCTAACCGGTGAAGCGGGAACTGGTAAAACTACGTTTTTAAAAAGGGTTCTGAGGGATACCGACAAACGATGTGTGGTTGTTGCTCCAACTGGTGTTGCTGCTATCAATGCAGGTGGTAGCACCATCCATTCTATGTTTGGTTTGCCAACTAGAATGTTTTTGCCAACTATGAGTGTGGTAGACCCCAATGTTTCGCAGAATATTCCTATGCTCCAATCTCACTTTCATTATCCTAAACCAAAGTTAGATTTATTTAAAAATCTTGATTTACTCATTATAGATGAGATTAGTATGGTGCGGGCCGATTTGTTCGATGCCATTGATCATGCTCTGAGATTTGCTAGGAGAAGCCAATTGCCTTTTGGAGGAGTTCAAGTACTGTTGATAGGTGATTTGTTTCAGTTACCGCCTGTAGTTAAAAACGAAGAAAAACCCATGCTTGAAACTTATTATGAATCAGAGTTTTTCTTTTCTTCTAAGGCCTATTTTGCATTGAATGTGATGCAAATGCAATTGAATAAGGTTTATAGACAAAGCAACAGAACGTTTATTTCCCTGCTCAACAATGTTCGAAATGCACAACTCAATGACGGAGATTTTGAAATTTTACAAGATCGTTATCAACCTCATTTTGAACCAGATGAAGAAGGTTTTGTGACATTGTGTAGCCACAATTCTACGGCAGATGCAATCAACAAAGAAAAGTTGGCCAAGTTGCCCGGTGAATCCTTTAAGTTTCATGCAGAAATAAAAGGTGATTTCTTTGAAAGTCAATATCCGGCTGAGCCAGTACTAGAATTGAAAGAAGGTGCTCAGGTTATGTTCATAAAAAATGATATTTCAGGCGAAAAGAAATATTACAACGGTAAAATTGCAGTAGTTTCACATATCACACAAGATAAAATTGAAGTTGTGGTTCCTAACTCACGCGAAATCATTGAAGTTGAAAAAGATGTTTGGCAGAATTTAAAATACCAATACGATGAAGTTGAAGATAGAGTGAATCAAAATGAGGTTGGTAGTTTTACCCATTTTCCATTGAAATTGGCATGGGCCATAACCATTCATAAAAGTCAAGGATTAACCTTAGAAAAAGTAATCATTGATGCGGAACGATCTTTTGCTCCAGGACAAGTTTATGTGGCCTTGAGTCGTTGCGTTAGTTTAGATGGCCTTTATCTGAAATCAGGCATCAATGGTCGAAATATTTTCATCGATCCACGTATAGTTGAATACTCACAATATCATGTTGCAACGCATGATCTGCCTGAAATTTTAGAACAAGAAAAAAGGCAATTTGGGAAAGATAAGTTGTTGAAAATCTATGATTTTGATCAATTAAGAGTGTTCGTTTATTCGTGGAAACAAAGGCTGTTGGCAAAACATGGATTGGAATTTCCTCAAGATCTAAACGATTGGTCTGAAAAGGCAATTTCAATTTTATATGAATTGAATGGTGTTGCTGAGAAATTTCATTTTCAGCTAAATCAAACCTTCGATGAACATAAGCTAAATGTTGATTTGCTTGAAATGCTCACAGAAAGATGCAGCAAAGCAACACGTTATTTTGTTTCAAAATTGGATGAACGTTGCTTAATTGAATTAAAGTCAATTTTGAACGCCTATACGCTCAAATCGAAGCAAAAAAAATGGAGAAAAGAAGTGGAGGCTTTGTCGCATGTTTTGTTTGCAAAGCGACATCAATTAATTTACGTTACATACCGCAGCATACGACTATTTAATGAAGAAATTCCTCTGCCAATTTTGGAGGATAAGGGAGGCGTTGGGAACCAGCAAAATGTCCCTCAAAAATCATTGAAATCGAAGAATAACCTTTCAACTGAGTCAAATTACGATATCCCGGAAACTGTGAAACTCACACTAGAAATATTTCAAACCTGTCAATCGATAAAAGAAACCGCAGAAAAGCGTGGTATGGTTGCCTCAACGATTGAGAGTCACTTAATAAAAGCAGTTGAAATGGGTTTATTGGAGCGAACTGAATTTATAGATCAAACTTCGATAAACGAAATTTTGGAAGCCAGAATAAGTTTGGAAGAAAAATTATCTGAAATAAAATCGAAATTGAACGACAAATACACCTACTTTGAATTGAAGTTGGCGTATTTGTAAGTTTGTTGATTTAAAAAACCACCAAAGTTGTATTTAGTATATTTGTTGTAATGTCTACCAAGCAAGTTTTTACCCTATTACAAGTAACTCAGAAAATCCAATCTGTAGTGAATCAGGTATTTAAAACTGGATTTTGGGTAAAGGCGGAAATGAATAAATTAAATTTTTATGCACACTCCGGACATGCTTTTCCTGAACTGGTAGAGAAAACCAACGGCAAAGTGGTGGCTGAAATGAGATCTACCATTTGGAAATCCGATTTTTCCAGAATTAACCAGCAGTTTTTAAATACCCTAAATGAGCCTCTCAAAGATGGCATCACAGTTTTGCTTTTCGCAAATATTGAATTTCATCCAACTTATGGTTTAACTTTGAAAATATCGGACATTGATCCTTCCTTTACTCTTGGTGAACTTGAAAAAGAAAAATTAGATAATATCCAACGGTTGAAAAAGGAGGGACTTTTTAACCTCAATAAAACTAGACATTTGCCGCTTGTTCCAAAGCGAATTGCCATTATTTCTGTTGAAACAAGTAAAGGTTATTCCGATTTTATGAAGGTTATTCAAAAAAATCAATGGAATTATCAATTTTTCACTGTCCTTTTTCCGGCAATACTACAAGGCGACAATGCAGCGCCAACCATTATCAATCAGTTGAATAAAATTAAGAAAGTAATTCGCCATTTTGATGTAGTAGCCATCATTAGAGGTGGCGGTGGAGAAGTAGGTTTATCGTGTTACAACAATTACGAACTTTCAAAAAATATTGCGGAGTTTCCTATTCCTGTTTTTTCAGGAATTGGACATTCTACAAATGAAACTGTAGCCGAAATGGTTTCATATAGAAATGCCATTACTCCTACAGAATTAGCGGATTTCTTGATACAAGAATTTCATAATTTTTGGGTTCCAGTGCAAAAAAATGAACTAGCACTCGTTAAATTGTCGAAAGAAGTTTTGCAAAATTCGCGGAAAAATCTCACCAATGAAGTGAACTTTCTGAAGGCCCATCTCAAATTGCAACTTCAAAATAATCGCAATATTTTGAGCAATCAAGAAAGGAACTTGAATCTGCTATCTAAGAAATTGATTGAAAATCAATTTAGTGTTTTACAAGATGTAATTACGCCGAATTTAATACGTGCCACTCAAATGTCCCTCAAAAATGTAAAAAAAGAGTTGGAAAACAGTGAAAAAGTGGTGGATTTGCTTAATCCATTGAATTTACTAAAACGCGGTTACAGCCTCACTTTCGCAGATGGAAAATTGGTGAAATCTCACAAGGATTTGAAAAAAGGACAAACCATTCAAACACAATTTTCTGATGGTAGTGTTGATAGCCAAGTGGTTTGAAATGTGATATTTGTCACAGATGTTATTGATATAATAGCGGATATTTGAATTATGAGAATTGCTATTCGAATCGTTTTTTATTATCTATTCATTATTCCCTTCCACATTGTTGGTCAACCAGAATTTAATGTTTCATTAAAAAGAATTGATATAAACGGAATTAGTGGGGTACAATCATTTGCATGGGCAAAAAAAGATGAATTTGTATTGATTGTTGGAGGTCGAGTTGATGGCTTGCATCAAAGACAACCATTTGCGTCATTTTCTGTATCTGGTCAAAATAAAAACCTGATTGTTATTGATGTAAATTCAAAGAAATCTGTGTCAATGTCACTAAATAATCTTCCAATTGAAATCAAAGATCAATTTTCGGCCACTAATTTTCAATTCTTCCAGGAAGGAGATTTTCTCTATTTAACTGGTGGATATGGATACAGTTCTAAATTGGGAGATCATACTACTTTTCCATACATTTCAAGAATAAATGTTTCAAGAATTATTGATTCAATCCAGCAAAACCATTCGTATAATTCTTGTATTACTCAAATTTACGATACGATGTTTGCCGTTACTGGTGGATCGCTAAACAAAATTAATCAAACTTACTACTTGTCAGGTGGACATAAATTTAATGGTAGGTATAACCCAATGGGGCCAAATCATGGACCAGGATTTTCACAGACATATACAAATGCAATTAGACGATTTAACATTATTGAGAAGAATGGAATTTTGGAGATAAATCACATTTCTGGTTATTATGATCCTCAGAATTTGCACAGGAGAGATTATAATGTTGTACCACAAATACTACCAAATGGAAAGGAAGGATTAACTTTGTTTTCGGGAGTGTTCAGAACAGATGCCGATTTGCCCTATTTATCCTCTGTAAATGTAGACAGCAATGGATATTTTCAGAATACCAATTTCTCTCAATTTTACAACCATTACCACTGCGCTCATATGGCAATGTTTGATAAAAATTACAACAACATGTACAATTTATTTTTTGGTGGTATTGCACAGTATTATGATAGTGCTGGTATTTTGGTTCAAGATAATAATGTACCCTTTGTGAAAACTATTGGCTTAGTTATAAGAGATCAAAATGGTGTAATGAAAGAATATAAAATGCCCAATTTAATGCCAGGTTTTTTGGGAGCGGGATCTGAATTTATTCAAAATGGGGAGCTTCCACATTTTAATAATGAGGTTTTAAAATTTGATGAATTAGAAATGTCTGATTCTATCAAATTAGGTTACATTTTTGGGGGAATTGAGAGCAAAAGAAACAATATATTTTTTAGTAACGACATTGAGAGTGCCGCATCAAGTAATTTTTATGAGGTCTATCTGCATCCAAATGTAAAAGTAAGTACTGCGAAATTAAATCGCTCCAGCACAAATTCTTTGAATGTTCAGATTTATCCTATTCCCAATTACGGTGATTTGTTGATTGAGTTTGAGTTATGGCAAAAATCAGCCGTAAAAATTACCATTATGGATGAAGTCGGGAAATTAATTGATTTCAATGAATTAAAAGATATTGGTTTAGGTAAAAATCAGTTTTCGAAATCAGTAAATTATTTAAAATCGGGTGGAATTTATTTTGTTGAGGTTGAAACTTCATACGAAAAAGAAGTGAGGAAATTGATTGTAGAATAATTTATAAAATAAAAATTCCTTAAATTTGAGCATGAGTAAATCCCAAGCCAATAATTATTCCGAGGCTTTTGAAGAATTGCAACTCATTGTAAATGAAATTGAAAGTGGTGAAATTTCTGTCGATGAATTGTCTGAAAAGGTCAAAAGAGCCACAGTATTGATTGCCATTTGTAAAGAGAAATTGTTCAAGACTGAAGATGATGTGAATCAGATTTTGAAGGAATTGGAATCAGAATAAGCTTGCGTGAAAACGGATAAATTGAAAAAACTTGATGAAATCATCGATGAAGATTTCGACATGGTTTTTCCTCTAGAAATTAGAAGGAAATCTGCCACCCATTTTACTCCAATTAAAATAGCAAAAGCAGCTGCACAGTTTTTGGCAACCGAACCCGGTACTAGAATTCTGGATGTGGGTTCAGGAGCAGGAAAATTTTGTTTTGTTGGTGCACTCACAACGAATGGACATTTTACAGGCGTAGAACAGCGTAAATCATTATCGGATTGCGCAAATGAAATTGCAAATAAACATGAAATTGACAATGTCAGTTTTCTAAATGCCAATATAAATCGTGTGAGATTTAAAGATTTTACCGCCTTTTATTTGTTTAATCCATTTTTTGAAAATTTATCCCCAGAATCCGCCATCGATCAAAAAGTATATCTCGATGATGAATTGTTTTTAGAATATTCAGATTACGTTCAAAAACAACTCGATCAATTGCCTTCTGGAACCAGAGTGGCTACTTATCATAGCAGTGGACCTGAAATTCCCAATTCATACAAATTAATTAATTCCCTATTTAAAACACATTTGAAATTTTGGGAAAAGAAGTAAGTGATAATTATCACCAAAGTTCTTGATTTTTGGATCGAAATTGCATCCATGAAAAAATTATTCGTAGGTGTATTATTTATTGCGGTACTCGCTATTTCGTGTAAAAAAGAGTCTAAAAGCAATCAAGAAGATATTGTAACTCAAATCAATAAATTTCCCATTGAAACTTTGTCCAACAACGAAATGAATGCCATTTTGTTTTTGAGGGAAGAAGAAAAATTGGCGCATGATGTGTATGTAAATTTGTATTCAAAGTGGAATAATAATATTTTCAACAATATTGCTGACAGTGAGTTAACTCATGCAAATGCTGTTTTGGTTTTAATCAATAAATATGGATTAATTGATCCAGTGGGAAATAATTCGGCTGGCGTGTTTAAAGATTCTATTTTGCAAAATTTGTACGATTCTTTGACGGCTTTTGGTTCAATTTCGGAACTAAATTCTCTGTTGGTTGGAGCTGAAATTGAAGATTTGGACATTGCCGATATTATGAAAATGGAGGCGATTTCAGACAATCAAGATTTGATTTTTGTGTTGCAAAACCTTAAAAAGGGTAGTCGTAACCACATAAGATCTTTCAATGAAAAATTGATTGCTATTGGTAATCAATATGTTCCGAAGTTTATTAGCCAGTCATTGTTCAATGAAATTGTGAATTCGCCAAGGGAAACTGGTGGATGGTAAGTTTTTTTTGAGGGACATTAACTTCATGCTACAGTTAAACATTTAGTAATGAAAGCAATAGCGTGTTGTTGCGGAATTTGCGAAACTTTTTTCGATTTTTTTTAAAAGAATTTCGGAAACAATGAATTTAAATTTTATATTTGCAGTCCCGTTGGTGAGATGGGTGAGTGGCTGAAACCACCAGTTTGCTAAACTGACGAACGGGAAACTGTTCCGGGGGTTCGAATCCCCCTCTCACCGCAAACAAAATGGAAAACCCGGCTTGCCGGGTTTTTTTATTTATATGCAGCGCCAAGCTCCGCTTGATCGCTGTCATATAAATAAAAAAACAAAATCCGCGAAGCGGATTGGTTTTCCATTTTGTTTAAGCCACCCTAAACGGGGATCACGAGCGTAGCGAGTAGTCCCCGCAGCGCCAAGCTCCGCCAAATTAATTTGAAGATTTTTTGTCATTTTTCACTTCTTTTTGTAAATTGGTAGTTTCGTACAGATCAACCAAATGTTAAATCCCATCCTACTTAAATTAGAAGAAATTGCAGACTTTATCATCCACATTCAAGAAGAAGAATTTCCTATTCAAAATGTTCCCAACCTAGCAGAAACCGCTGCTCAGTTTAGGATGGACCCTCTGAGTATGTCGATCATTGCATTAATTGCCGCATCGGATCCAACTTTGGGAGATTTAAACGATGTGTTTTTCACCACACATCTTAAAAAATTTACCGAAAAAAGAAGAACTCCGGTAACATCGGCACTTCAAAAGTTGGAACAATCTAATTTGGTCTACTTACATCCAAACGATCGTTACCAGTTTAAGCGAAAATTGCAAAGAATTATTCAATCAGGCAATTGGGAATTGTTGAAAGATTTGGTTCCACATGGTGTTGTTCCATTCTTGAAAAATTTCATTGAAACCACTAATTCTGAAGAAGTTGAAATTTATCCCCGCTTTCAAATGATGCGATCATTGGATGCACCGGATAATTTGTTTCTTGAAGAAAATGAACACTTGGCAATGGTCAAATATTACAATAGCCACTTGATCAATTTTGATCATGATGAAATTGCACAGCAACTTTTTTTCATGATAATAGCCCGGAAAGTACTGTATTTTGATACCACAGATTACTATCAAGCACTGAATGGAATTCGACGAGAGGACGTGAAAAATTTCCTGAACCATTACATAATAAATGAGTTATGGGACCCACTTCAAAAGGGATATTTTCAGTTTGAGGGATCAGACCTGGTGAACGAACATATTACCATAGAAATGACGGATTTGGGCGTAGAGCATTTGTTGCCTGAATTGGATCCTTTGATGGCCGAAAAGTTACTTGATTCCACAACGGTCACTGTCCCTCATTTAAAACCAGAAAAAATTAAAGATGTAAAATTAATTTTCGACAAAGAGGCTCAACAACTGTTACATCCTGTTAAACGTTTGATGGAATTGGATATTCGAGAGAAAATCAATCAGAAACTTGGTGGATATAAAACGGGAGTTTCAGTTATTCTTTATGGAGCTCCGGGTACTGGTAAAACCGAATTTTGTTTGCAATTGGCCAAAGAATTTGACATGCCGATTTTTCAAGTAAACGTTGCTGAAATTCAAAATAAATGGGTGGGTGAAAGCGAGAAGAATATTTACAGAATGTTTCGACAATATAATTTGTTGAAAAAACAAACGAAAAAAGAGTGTATTCTTTTGTTTAATGAGGCAGATGCTTTGCTTGGGAAAAGGGTTTCAGTGAATTCTAGTGTAGACAATATGGAAAATTCGTTAAAGAATATTTTCTTGGAAAAAATGGAAAATTTTGAAGGGATATTGTTTGCAACTTCCAATTTAACTGGGAATTTAGATCCTGCTTTTGAACGCAGATTTTTATACAAAGTATTTTTGAAAAAGCCTTCAAAAGAAACGGCGGCCAAAATTTGGTGTACGTTGTTCAAAGGACTGCCGTTGGATGAGGCCAAGATTTTAAGCCAAGAATTTGATTTTAGTCCGGCTGAAATTTCCAACATCAAGAAAAAATACGAGATTGATAAAATTTTGGGTTCAAAACTTAAACGTTTAACGCACATTCAATCATTGTGCAGAAATGAGAGAATTTTGGATCAAAAGTCACAATCAGGAAAATCGTTGGGGTTTTAGTTTGATTTGGCTGTTTTTAGGATTCTGAAAATAGGGTTTCACGGTTAAACGTTTTCACTATTTATTTACTCACCCTTTATAGGGGTGAGGTAAGTAAATAAATAGTAAAACATGAAAAAAACACTTGTAATTCATCCCAACGATCCAACAACAGACTTTCTAAAAATTATTTATGAAAATCGCGGATTTTCCGAAATTCACTGTGATTTCGAACCAAACAAATTAAGGGCGCTAATCCAAGACCATGACCGAATTATACTCTTAGGACATGGTTTTCATCACGGTTTATTAAATGGGTATAACACGATTGTCGATAAAACTTTTGTTTCCTTGTTGAAGGAAAAAGAGTTAGTTGGCATTTGGTGCTTTGCCAAAACATTTTTCGAATTACACGGTTTAGCTGGATTCCATACCGATATGTTCATTTCGGAGAAACCCGAAGCAATGCTGATGGGTGTAAATGCCACCGAGCAAGAAATCGAGCAATCGAATGTTGCCTTTTCAAAGGCTGTTCGAAATAGTTTATTTCACCCTGAATGTTTTGAACGAATTAAGAAATCTTATGGCAAATTAACATCAGATGTTGTGAGATACAATTTAGTGAGATTGAATTTTAGGAATCCAGGTGATCCGAAAATACAACACAATCACATCGATTATGGAAGTTTGCTAAAAGAAATGATTGAAAATTTTAAATAGTAAAAAGCCCGCATGCGTAAAAAATGATTTAATATTTTTGTTTGTTAGGACTAGTTAATTAGAATTTTCAAAGTGACAACAATATCATATATTACTCAATTGTATTTGTGAGAATAACACAAAAACTTTTAATTATGAGTAGATTTATCATTTTATATCCTACTAAATTTACAATTTGGAATGACTAATTTCAAGTTGTTTTAAAATCAAAAATCCCAATTAAATTTATTGAAATCATTTATAATATATTGTTATATGATTGAATTTCTGTAATTTTGCTATTCATTCTTTTTGAACTCAAACATTAATTGTTTACTCAAACCTTTTTAAATGAAAAAAAAATACTTCTTCGTCTTTTTAATGTGCTTATCATTAAGCATTTACGCGCAACCAGTCATTTCGAGTTTTAGTCCCTCGTATGGACTTCCGGGCACCTCGGTTACCCTCACTGGTTCAGGATTCAACTCTACTGCAAGTAACAATATTGTTAGAATTG
>JACCDO010225183.1_pt1 | contig 26235 bp, 21 predicted proteins | sample 7446101 | NCBI WGS metagenome assembly JACCDO01 (sample SAMN15323440, study PRJNA562643) | freshwater metagenome | isolation source: river surface water | place: USA:Blue River Watershed | collected 2017-08-16 | reverse complement strand
TTTCTTAGATGGTTTCTTAGATGGTTTCTTAGATGGTTTCTTAGATGGTTTCTTAGATGGTTTCTTAGATGGTTTCTTAGATGGTTTCTTAGATGGTTTCTTAGATGCAGATTTAACAATATATTCAGTTTGTGTTTTGATCCATGCAGCATCATCTCTTAATACCTTATATAATTTTGCATCTTTATTTTTATTAAGAGTAGCAATAGCAATAAGTCTTCGGTAAATAGAAAGAGGTTTATTCGCATTAATTGCTTTTCTTAATGCTTTATGTCTTTCAGATTCTGACATTGCAGTTATATTATTGTATCCATATTTACCAAGAACGTCTTTATCAATTATAGTAATTAACTTAGATCCTTTTTTAGATTTTCCAGTAACAGATTTAATACAAGAGGGAGCTGTCCAACTTGATTTTACTGAAGTTTTTTTACCTGTTTTTGAGTGTGATTTGTAAGAATCTCTTTTATAACCTTCTCTCATAATATAGCCTTTAGGGCATTTTTTTGATGATTGTTTAGGGAATTTTTGTCTAGCAAGTTGATGCATTCTAGATTGCTTTTTAAAAAATTCAATTACTTTATTTGATGTCTTTTCCCCAGAATTTGATTGAGCAACTATACAACCAGAAGAAACCTTTTTTCCAGTCTTTGTAGTGTAACCTTTTCTCATAATTTGACCAGAAGGACAACTTGAACCTCCTTTAGATATTTTTTTAGATACTTTTTTACTAGAGGACTTTGATGATTTTTTAGAAATCTTTGACTGCTTCTTAGACATTTTTTTAGAGGATTTTTTACTACCACCAGCTTTAAGAAAGATATTGTAATTCATTTAATATTATTATATATAATAGTAGATGAATATTTTAAAAAATATAAGTTATATAAAAATTTAGATAAACGTACTTATATAAAACATATATTGAAATGAAATGATTAGAAAAACAGAGACACTCGGCTAAATTAGCTCTAAGCATCAAGGGCCATGGCACAAGCAATGCGAATGTTGTTGAACTCAACGTCCTCAAACTCAGGGTTGACAATGTACTCCTGAAGCTTTACAAGCACAGGGTCACTGATCCAGACATTGGCCTTGTCTGACTTACCCTTGCGACCAGCACGAGAGATGAGCTGGAGTAGAGTGTTGATTGAGCGGTCCATCATCAGAGGAGTGTCAAGAATGACAATGTTCTCGATAGGATAGTTCACACCATAACAGATGTCGTCATTGACGAAGACGATAGACATGTTGCCCTTCTCCATCTGCTCAGTGACAATCTTGAGGTAGCTCTCATCGAGACTGCTTGCGTATACACCAACACCAGCAGCGAGCATTACCTTGAGCATGTCATCTGCCTCATCATCACCAGAGTTAGGATTCATCTCCGAATATCCAGGAGATGCGTAGTCAATCATACCACGTATTCTCTCCTTACTCTGGGTGAGTGAGCGAATGCAGAACTTGCTTGAGAGAGTGAGGATGGGGCAAGGATGTTCAGACTTCCAGCGTTCAACACGCATCTCGAGGCTACCCTCAGTGGCAATGTCAAAGCTGTGATTGGACTTCTTCTTATTACCATCCTCGTCAGTGGCGTTATCACGGCCCTTCTTCTTGCCACCAGACTTCTTGGTCTCTTCACGCTTGATGACAAGGTCAAGCTGATGTTCCCACTCGGAATATTTCTGACTGTAAGTGTTGTAGATGCCAGAAAAGCTGTCAGCCTTGTATTCCTTCAAGATAGAATTGTAGTGCTCACGAACAGCAGTCTTGAAGTGAGTGACAGGGTTGGATGCAACCGCAAGAGTCTGAGAACGGAGCTTAGACACGTTGGACAGGATATTTGTAGTGTTGAAGCTAGTCATGGTCATAGTGTGAACACAGAACCTGGCAACAACAGTCTCATCATCTGCAGAGGCAGCGAGCACATGGCGAAGGTACTCAATAGCCAACCTCTGGATACTGTCCTGAGTAATCTCATGAGAACGAATGTAGGCACCGTAGTGGAGCTCATCAGGAATAGCGAGCATGCTGTTGAGGTGCACATACATCGAATGAACGATCCGATGAGTGTAGAACTTCTGAAGGATCATTTCGTCCTCGAGCTTGTTGATCACGTGCTCAAGTTGGTCACGAGTAGTGCAGCGCATGTGAGGCAGTTGCACCTGACCAGCATAGTTCATGATGGAGGCTCCAATCGGAATCTTCGAGTTATTGACAGTCTCGAGAACAGCACCTGGGTACTTGGTGCGGAAGATGTCACACAGCTCAGAATACGCACTGACGTTCTTGAGAGTGGCACAGGACAGGATTGTCCACTTGGGCATGACCTTGATAAAGTCAGCGAGCTCACGAACTACAAAGTTAGACTCGTGAGACTGGTCCATTCCGACAGCAGTGGGCTCATCGTAAAAGACGATGTAGTCAGTCTTGGCCTCGAACTCATCATGAGTGGAGGAATTGGCCTTGAGAGTCTTTTGCTCCTCATTGTGCTTGAGAATCTCGATAGCAGTAGAGGGAGAGCAGAGAATCGCGACAGGAGGAGTGAAGAGGATCTTCTTCTTACCACTGTAACAGTTGTAGTTCTCACTGATATCGAACGTCTTGACACCAGCAGAACTAGTCTCAGTGTAGGCAATACCGAAGGGTGTGCTCTCGAACAACAGAGAACCAACCTGCTTAGCCACTGGCAAGAGGGTCTTGGGAGTCACATACAGCAACTTGAGGGTGCGACCACCTACCTTGTTGCGAGCATCTCCGCGAGAGCGGCCCTTGCGTCCCATACCAGGCTTGTACAAGACACGACTGAGAGATGAAGCCATAATCATCTTGGCAATTGCGAGGACAAGAGTAGTCTTACCCTGACCAGGCACAGTATTCAGAACCGCCAATAGACCAGAAGTAGCAGTCGTGTTGTTGCTGCTGAGCTGGGTGGCAATCAACTGCAACATACGAAGCTGCGAGTCGAAGAGCTGAATACGAGTAGTTGGCAAGAAGTCGTCGTAAGACGTGAACTGGAACATGCGTGGGAACTCATCAGCAGCACGAAGCACAGGAACAACGCGGTCAGGGAACACAGTGTCACAAAAGCGGTTGTAGACAGTTCGTAGGTCAGTCACCGACAAGTCCTCACCAAGGGTGGAGACAGTGTTGTCAAGGTGATTCTTTACCTCAAGTCCAGGGAGTGCATCGATGATCTTGGACACACCAAAGAAGAGGTCAATCTTCTTCTCCAGCGAAACAGTCTGGTGGTCCTTGTGAATTGCCACGATGTGGGCCATCAGTCTTGCAATCACGTACTGAACCGAGTCCGATGAACGAATGACACCTGCAGGCACCTGGTTCTTCAGGGTAACAGTGTCGTTGTAGAACTCGGTGAAACGGTCATCCTCGACAGCAGCCTTCTTCTCACTAATTCGGTTGCGAATAGCCTCGGCCTTGCCAGACTTTTGGTTGCCCTTAAGCTTTCCTTGCTTCTGACCAGCCCAGCCCTTCTGGACTTGCTCCTCCTCCTGTTGGAGTACGAACTTGTCAAAGCCAAAAATGCGGCAGAACTTGGAGTTTGCACGCTTCTCGTAGTAGTGGTCCGAATTGGACACAGGATACACATTGGAGATGTTGAAAGTGGGGATTGATACCTCATCGTCAGAGTCCTCCGAGCCCTCCCCCTGTTCACCGTCCTCCTCTTGTTGAGGGAGATAGTGACCAGAAAGCATAGCACGAGCGGAAGTGACCATTGCATCACGAACACCGTTGGAAATCGTTCCAAGGCGCTCGAACACATCCCAATAATTTGAATTCTTGACAGAGCGAGAATCAGCCCAGTCAGTCTTCATTCTCTGGACTGCAACAGTAGAAACACTGTTGGAAGCAGCAGAGCTATGAGCGAAAACAGAAGAATCCTCAGACATTTTCTATGAAAGTTTTTAATAAAAGTTCTAGTGATGTGAAATGAATACCTAAAAAGGTATGATAGGAAACCTAAAAAGGTGAGTAAAGATGAAATATGCAACCCAATGGGGCGCTAGTCTATATATGATCTGAAGGGATTCTTCAAACTTTTGGTTTTTTCAATTTTTTGTAAAATCAATATATATACTACTTTTATATATTGTAATTTAATTAAAAAAATAAATTAATATTATTTTGTCAGTATATACTGAAATAATATATACTATACTAATGAACATATGCTTCTCCTACAAGTCCCTCAGTATTCTCATCTAGCTTTTCCATTGACTTGATAAATTCCTCAATGTTTTCAGTTACTTCTTTAAATTCAAAGTCATCATAAGTTGAACCAATCACATTAACAATTGGTTCTAGTGTATTAACAATCCATTTGGACTTATATTCATAATTAGAACCTAGTTTGGTGCATCTGAAACAAATCATAAAATACTTACGATAGTCATCAAAGTTTCTTACAAATCCTTTTAGAAGATTTTTTGCTACAAAGTCGGGAACTCCATCTTTATCTGAACTATACTTATAGTTAACTTCATAGAACTTAAATGGATTTGCAATAATTAGTGACTTTGCTGTCTCATAGTCTTTGTTAAAGAATGCTCTCTTAATATCTTCCATATTACATATACAGTCAAACTTGGGTTTAGGGGCTTCATATTCTTCTTCATTATCTTCATCTTCTTGCTCCTTTTTAGGCTTGGAAGTTTGTGCTTGAACTGGTTGTACAACTTTAGGTTCCTTAACTTGGGGAGGAGGCTTATTTTGCTTTGCTAGTTCCTTAAATTTGTTATTTTCATTAGTAAGAATCTCAATTATAGTAGCTTCATCAGAACCTTCAGGAATAATTTCACGTTCTACCTCTATACCCTTGGCCTTGAGACTAGAAAAGATAGCCTCATTTTGCTTTTGAATATTAGTAATCTTTTGACTCATTTTTAAATATATATTTTAATATTTGTATAAATAATATAAAAAATCAATTTTTATGCATCAGATTCATGTGAATAAACTGACTCGTTATCATCTAAGTCCTCAAGAGCATCAAATGCATTATGATTAGCATTATAATTAGCATCATTCACATCATGAGCATCATCATTTTTAACATAAGTTACTTTGTGTTCAGTATAAATTACTGGTTTAGGAGGTAAATTAGCCTGAATAATATCAAACAACCTTTTAATTTCTTCAGAATTGAGAACATTAGAATACACTGGGGGCGTAACTGGAAGATCAAGTTCGTCTAGTTGAAGAGTGTAATTGAGAATTAGATCTGGAGTGATTGGAATCTTGTTACGAACCGACACAATCATAGACTTAATTAGTCCATTTAGCGTCTTGGGATTGTTTCCAGTCACATAACAAACCTTCGGATCAATATCAATAAACGGAAAATTAAGTTTTTCAAGTTTGACATTTACAACAATATAGTTGTTTGAAGGAAGATGTACATATCCATTTCCAGGAACTGTTGCACAATGGAAAGGATTAATTCCATTAGATCCCTTAGGATCACAATCAGAATCAGTAATAATCATAAGAATCTTGTCAGATTTGTTTTCTGATTCTAGCATATCAAATACTGAAGTCAGATTAGTAGAACCATTTGTACTCTTGTAAATTTTCTTAATTAAGTTACAGAAGGTGCCATCAATGTCTTCATCTGTAAGAACAAGTTTTTGAGCTGATGTTTCAAAATAATAAAGCTCTTTAACTCTGAAAACTATTGTCATCATCATAAAATAGAATAGACCAGTTTGAATAGGAGTTCCATTCATTGAGCCAGAAATATCAAGAATTGGAATAATTGAATGTGAGAAATCCTCAAAAGTAAAATCAGCATTGAATGAATCAAGTAGATAACTTCTGAGTTGATTGAATGACTGTGAGAGCTGAGCTTCAAGTTCAGCATCAGTAAGTTTAGATGACTTGAAGAAATCCCAACATTTACTAGTTAAATCCAATCCATTTACTTTTGCTACAGTTTCTCCATGTTTAAGAGCTTGTTTGTATCGATTATATCCATCAATCAGTAGTTGATTTCTAGCATTTTGAGGTTCATCAGTGTCAATGAATCTTTTAATGGTTGATGTAAGTTTTTTCAAAGAAATTGTAGGGGTCTTTTTCATAACTTGATAAATCATTTCAACCTCATTAGTTCTAGAAGGATTAGAACCAAATACAGAACCATCTGAATGAATACCTTTGAACAAGTTGTCAGTCAGATTAATATGTGAATCAAAAATCTTTTTAATTAGACGGCGATTCTTATTAGTAAACCATTTGGTACCATTTTTGTTTAATTTCAAATAATTTCTAAGTTCATTTCCTAAATCATTAATTTCTTTTGTTGAATTTACAAGTGTAACAAATTCATCGTCAGCTTCAAGTCTTGATTCAATGTAGCTCCAGATCATGTTTGTCTCAGTTGCCCAATGACCAGTTTCAAAAGACATATATTTCAGAAGCATAGGATTGAATTCTTTTTTTCCTTTCATAACTTTTTTGAATGTATCAATTACAAGGTCACCATAAATTCTAATTTCACATGGAACCTTTAGTTTCTGGTTAATTGGATCATAAAGAATATTTTTAATCTTCTTTTCAACCAAAGACATTTTACTTCCTCTTGTACCCTTTTTATGTGATGTCCAATTACCTTGATAATCAATTTCTGATGTTGGAAGGTAATCAGAAATAGGGTTGAAAATTAGATTAAATCTACAAAGGTTCATAATATCCTTTGGATATGCATAAGACCACTGGAGAATCTTTGCATAAGTTTCAGGATCTTCTTGCTTAAGAAGACACATTCCCAAATAATTAATATTCTTGATTCCATTACCTTTTTCAATTAGTCGTTGAAATTTCATCAGCTTGAGAAATAGCTCTGAATTTGAATTCTTAGCCTTAGTAACTAGTTCTACGAGCTTTGTGAAATTTTCAAATTCAGATGGAAAGTTTTTTGAAGTGTATGTAAAAATATCTAAACAAGGGTTTGTAGTTGATACAAATGCATCAGCACCCTTGGCATTTTGAACAGTCTGAATTCGTCTTGCACGTGAAGCAAACATCCTGATTATGAATCTTTATACTATTATTTTCAATTAGATCATTATATTTTCAACTTTTTTGTTGACTTAATCCAATTTTTTTTGTAGAAAAATATATTAAATTTAGAATAAATTTTCTAAATCAAAAATAAAAAAATTTAGTATAACTCTAAGTTTTATCCATAGAGATTTTATACTTTTTTTATAAATAAGTTTCTTTATAAAGTTAGCTGTGAAATTCTTTTACAAGAATCTAAATTATATGGCAACTTTTTTTGCTGTGTAGTTCTTTTTCAAGAACCTATTCAAATGTTTCTTTATATTTAAATAGCTGTATAATTCTTTTACAAGAATCTATAAATGCAATATTTTTAAATTTTAATATGAAATATTATTTTCCATATTATTTTAGCTGTATGATTTTTTTTCAAAAATCTATTTAAATTTCTTTATTTATATTATTAATAGCTGTGCGATTCTTTTTCAAGAATCTATTTAAATTTTATTTATATTATTAATAGCTGTAAGATTCTTTTTCAAGAACTTATTGATCTTTTATTTATATTGTTAATAGCTGTATGATTCTTTTACAAGAACCTATTTAAATTTAATTTATAAATCATTTTTGCTGTAAGATTCTTTTACAAGAACCTATTTAAAGATGCTAGGAGTGGGATTCGAACCCACGAAGCTGACGCATTGGATCTTAAGACCAACCCCTTTGACCGCTCGGGAATCCTAGCAATATCAATTAAAGATTGGATTCATTCTTAATTTTTTTCAATTTTTTACTATTGTAATGATACACATTATACTTATATAAATATTTGTTTATATAAGTTTAATATATTAATTCAATATATTAATTTAATGGATCAGGACAATACATTAAATAAAAAAATACCAAGAATAGAATATGTGTTAGTAATTCCCGAATCAATAGAGGATAATTTTAATAATATTTTAGAACTTTATAAAAAAAATGTTACAAAGTCTCTTAAAATCTTAAAAAAAAGTAAATATAGAATATCTACAGAAAATTTTATTCAAAGTCCACAATTCGGTAAAATTTTGGAAGAAATTATTTGTATGATAGAGTATGAAGACAAATTAGATCATCGACTAACTGAAAAAGAGTTAGACTTTAAAAATGAAATTATTGATAATTTTAAATTGGTGTTAAGAGATAAAAATCATAATATAAAAAAAGAATTTGGAAAAAAAATAATATATTACATTGAAAAAATGGTTGAAAAATATTTAAAAATAATAGTTCATATGGATGATCAAGTATTTGTTATTACTGATAAAAATAAAGAAAATAATAAGCTTTTTGTTAAGTTTTTTTTACCAAAAATAATGGTAAACAATTATGACGAAGAAAAATTTGCCATTGAAGAAATTAATTCCAATAAAGATAATATTCATGCAACAATACTTCCAACTATTGATGGTCATGGACTTGATGGTATTTTCCATCTAACATTTAGAATTGAAGGTAAAAATAAAACTTGGTTTGAATATTCTAAATATTTAAGTTTAAATCGAGAATCAAATAAATTTGCATTTATTGTTTATGATGACGAAAGTTGTTCAGAACATACAATATTTAAACTTACAAGTGAATTTGATAAATTAATAGAATATTTAAAAACGAATAAAATAAACGTGATTATGGATGAATTTTTTGAATCAAAAGTTTTTAAAGATCTATGTGAATTTATAGTTTATGATATTTTTAAAAAGTTAGTTAATGATCAAAAAATTGATATGTTTTTGTCAAGATATTTTCATATTGTTGGAATTAAAATAATAAACTCTATTATAAATAAACTTTTAAAAATTATTTTTCTTACTTTTATTGATTTATCATATATGTAATTTTTATACAATTTCATCTAAATTTGTATAAGATTGTTTTGATTTTATAGATAGATTGGATAAATTATCAACAGCTTCATTAACTGTATCTGATACTTTTTCGGTTATTGTACTAAAATTTGTAATATTTGATAAATTTGTTAAACTATTTTTTTTCGGAATTATAGTTTTTGGATTGGAACTATTTTTACTTATATACTTTAATTCAATAAGTAATCCAGGGTAACTAAAACAAAGCAAATGATGAATAGAATGAAAAACATAATAATCCACATTTTTTTCAAAAAGATAAAATATAATATTTCCGAGTATTAAACACAACGTAATCCAAAATCTCTTATCTCTTGTATTTATTGAAATTATTTCATTTCTGTTATATAATAATAGTGGTATAACTATACCTAATGATAAAGGTATTATACTGATAGCAAAATAATTTTTTTTTGTTAAAAAATTTGCCATTATCAACAATATTGGACTAACCACTATATCATAATTAAAATTATTTAATGTATAATCTGTTAGAAAGTTAGTTGTAACTATATAAATACTTTTGTAACTATAATAGAAATCTAATAATCTTAGAAAACTCAGCCACTCTTGATTAACTAATGGATATTCTGATACTAAATGAAATATAAGAGATATAATGGAGGTTGTTATAATACTATACATAATGGTGAATTCTTTATATTTCAAGCCATAGTATAATGTTACTAAACTTGAAAGGTTTGTTAGTATTATAAATATTTTTCCCCACATTCTAAAATGGTTTTATATATTATTTTATTTTTCAGTATATTTATCACTCATACTAAATACTTTTTTGAGATAAATATTGAAAAAAATTATATTAGAAATAGTTAATTATAAATGAATTATAAATCTAAATATCTTAAATATAAATCAAAATACTCTAAACTAGAAAATAAAATTAATAACAAAATTATGGAACTAAAACAAAAAATAGCTAATGAACTTGATGAATCTGAAGAAATTCTAGAATATGAAGAAACACCAATCGATAAATCTGAAGAACTCATAGAAATAAATCAACTTGAAAATCTAAATTTAAATAATGAAGGTCGAAAAAATAATTCAGATAGTCTACTTGATCTAATAAAAAATTTATTAGAAATCAATCCTGTCGTATATCTGTTTATTACAGGAAAATATGCAAGTGGTAAAAGTACAACAACTTCACTGATAAAAAAGGAATTTGAAGAGTTTGGAGTATTATCAATTGAATTAGATTCTGTTGTTCGAGATTATGTTGTTGATAAAAATCATCCAAACCAAGCTGAAGCAAATCTTGATGCATTTAAAGTGTATAAAGATTCTGGAACACTAGAGCAAACTGATATATTTGTTAAAAAAACTAAGGAAATTATTGATTCAGGTATTGAAATGAAAAAAAAATTAATAATTATGGAAGGAGCATTATCATCTAATCAAATTTGCAGTAGGATTATTGAAGACAACCCATTATTGACAATTTACTTTCAACCAGTAAATCTACTTGAACATAAAAAAAGAATTGTGTCAAGAATAAAGTCTGATGTAGAAAATCATACATATTCACTTCCTAATTATTGGGGACCAAATGGAATATTGGACAGAGGAGAAATAGAGTCTGATATAAAAAATTGTATTAATATAGAAGAAAAATATTCAGAAAAACTAGATACAATTGTTAAAAAATGCATTGAAGAAGCAGAAATCAGGGCAGAACAGATACAAGAAAACTTTACAACTAAATCATGGATGGTAATAGTTAGACATACTTAAAAATTTTCATAAAAAATTGATTTTTAATTTTGTTAATAACCTAGATTATAATATTAAATTTAAAATGATATTTAGAACAAAAAATTTGGTTCCCTTACGTACATGGAGTACAAATTATATTTGTTTAATCAATCAAAAAAATATTAGTTTGATAGGTCCAATTAGTTACTCCAACAAAGTGTCAAATCAGACTTTTAGATTTGATTTTCATAAAGAAAATCCAGGACATATTATTATCCACGAACAAATTAAAAAAATTAACTTAGATTTAGCAGAAGAATCAATTCAAATCCAATTACTTATTCAAAATAATAATAAAATTTTTGAAGAAATTATTAATGTAATTAAAAGCCCATATTTTTATGAGATTAGATATAATATGTTAACTGAAGGTAAAAAAATAAATTCTAGAGTTATTTCTAATTCAAATTATAATTCAAAGAATTTTGAACCAAACTTTAATTATTATATTTCAAAATATAATTATTTTTATATAAAAAATATCTAGATAAAAGTGTAAAAATTAGTCAACAATGCGTAAGTAAACAATTTTAAATTTAATTGTTTAATTATAAAAAAAATTTTTATTTAATTAATCACTTTGTAAATTGAAAGTGGTTGTTTTTTATTTAATCAATTTCTTGAACTGTTGGTTCAGAATTATCATTTGACGCAGGTCCTTCACCACCAGACATTTGGGCTGCCATCTTTTCAACGTGAGCCTTTTGTTCTGGAGTCATACTGTTAAACATTTCTTGCATCTTGGCCATATCTGGCATGCCTCCTGGGCCCATTCCAGGCATACCACCCATTCCACCCATTCCACCCATTCCACTCATTCCAGGCATACCTTCACCACCTTCACCACCTTCAGCATAAAGTTTTTGCATAATAGGGTGGAAAACAGACTCGAATTCTTTGGTCTTGGCTTGGAATTCTTCGGTAGAAGCACTTAGGTTAGCATCCATCCATTCTTGGATTTCCTTGATCTTGGCTTCAATAGTTTCACGATCAGATGATTCAATCTTGTCTTTAAGTTTTTCTTCATTGATTGAGTTACGAGCACTGTAGATAAGTCCTTCAAGACCATTCTTGGCTTCAACTCTCTTTTGATTCTTTTCATCTTCTTCTTTGAATTTTTCAGCTTCTTTAACCATGCGATCAATGTCATCAGGTGAAAGACGACCACGTTCATTTGTAATAGTAATCTTTTGAGCTTTACCAGATGATTTTTCACAGGCACTTACATTAAGAATACCATTTGCATCAATATCATAAGTTACCTCAATTTGAGGGACTCCTCTGGGCATAGGAGGAATGCCTGTAAGATCGAATTTACCAAGTTGATTGCAATCACGAGTAAATTTACGTTCTCCTTCAAATACTTGAATAGTACAAGCAGGTTGGTTATCAGAATAAGTTGAGAAAGTTTGCGTCTTCTTGCAAGGAATTGTAGAGTTACGAGTAATCATAGGAGTCATTACACCTCCAGCAGTTTCAATTCCGAGAGTAAGAGGTGCTACATCAATGAGAAGTAGTGAATCAGTCTTGGCATCACCATGTCCATGCAGGATAGCAGCTTGGACTGCTGCACCGTATGCAACAGCTTCATCAGGGTTAATTGATTTGCAAAGTTCTTTTCCATTGAAAAAATCACTGAGTAGTTGTTGGATCTTGGGAACACGAGTTGAACCACCAACAAGAACTACATCATGTACTTCAGCCTTGGATTTCTTGGCATCACGAAGTACTTGTTCAACAGGATCCATGGTCTTGCGGAAAATGTCACCACAAAGATCCTCGAATCTTGCACGAGTAATATTAGTGTTAAAATCTTGTCCATCAGCTAGAGCATCAATTTCAATTGCTGCAGTTGATGCAGTTGAAAGAGTGCGCTTTGCACGTTCACAAGCAGTCTTAAGACGACGCATAGCACGAGCATTCTTTGTAATGTCAATCTTGGTCTTCTTTTTAAATTCTTCCGCACAGTAATTGAGAATGCGGTTGTCGAAATCTTCTCCACCGAGATGGCCATTTCCACCAGTGGCCTTTACTTCAAAAACTCCATCATCAAGAGTGAGTAGAGAAACATCGAATGTCCCTCCACCACAATCGTAGATGAGAATGTTTTTCTCATTATTTACCTTGTCTAAACCATATGCAATCGCAGCTGCAGTAGGTTCGTTAATAATTCTAAGAACGTTAAGCCCTGCAATAACACCTGCATCTTTGGTGCTTTGACGTTGAGCATCGTTAAAGTAAGCAGGCACAGTAATAACTGCATCAGTTACTTTTTCTCCGAGATAAGCTTCAGCAGTCTCTTTCATCTTGGTTAGGATCATCGCTGATACCTCTTCAGGAGTAAAAGTCTTGGATTCTCCTTTAGCTTCGACTTGTATACCACAGTTTCCAGCACCATGGGAAACTACCTTGAAAGGGAAGGTTTTCATCTCCTCTTGTACTACAGGATCGTTGAATTTACGACCCATCAGACGTTTTGCGTCAAAGATAGTGTTGTGAGGGTTTGAGGATGCTTGAGATTTCGCCGCATCGCCAATAAGACGTTCTCCTTCAGCTGTGAAGGCGACCCATGATGGAGTAGTCCTATTGCCTTGATCGTTAGCAATAATTTCTACTTGACCATCACGGTATATACCAACACAGGAGTAAGTTGTACCAAGATCGATACCAATTGCGTATTTTCCTTTAGAAGTCATTTGTATATAGGATAATATATTAATAAATCTTTAAATATTTTTAATCAAAATCAATTTTTTTATTTATATATAAAATTTGCTGAAATTCAATTTCTTGGAATAACTCCTATATCATATATAACATTTTGGACTTTTATCTCACAATTATGATTTATAATAACATTTGTCACCAAGTCTAATAATATAAATCCAATTTGAAATAATAACAAAAACAAACTTGATTTATTATTTAACAATAATGCATATATAATTATGATAAATTGACTTGCAAAACTTATAAATAATTTTGCATTTATATATTCAATATTTCTTTTTATTATGGAAACTATAATAAAATTATTAAATATTTTTAATAAATGTGCTAACGCCAATATTTTCAATTTCAAATTAGCTTTTTGTGAACAAATATAAGAAAAATTTATTATATTTACTATTGTATTTAAAAATATATGTGAAGACAATTTATACACCGCATAATTAAGTTTAATTTCTTTTTTATTATCATTTATTCTCTGTATAATTTCAGTTTGCCGTCTTGATACATCTGATTGGGTCTGACCTTCATTATTACTTTGACTTAAATCTGGTATTAAATATTTTGTTTTACAATGTATACATTGATTTTTATTTGGACCAGATAATATCCATTGTATCAAACAATCTATGTGATATACTGAATTTGCACAATTACATGGTAACTTTATAAATTTTTTATTTGATTCATAATCAAAATTATCTAAACATACCATACAATCAAGATCATTCAAATTAGTAGGAACTGGAAATCCCTTAAAATATTCTTCTAATTGTTTTTCCATCTAAATTTTATAATTGATAATCAACTAGTGTTGAGTTCAATTTTTACACCTGGTTTTATATCCATGATTTAGTTCCTATATGTTTTGCAATTACATTAGAAGAATCAAAATCTATAGAACCAGGTTTTGGATTATAAAGTTTTTCAGGTAACACATTAACTTTATCTGAATTTTCAAAATAAACATCTGATAATAATTTTGGACCAGTCGAATAAAGAACACTTGGGTGATCAATACGTTCTATTCCTTTATTTATAACTTTTAACCAAAAATAATCTAAAGGTGGACTTATCATTAATGCATTTTGTATATACTCATTTTCTTTATATGGACTTTCACTTATTGAAATTTTATCTTGGGGAACCATATCATAAAAATTTTTTTCACATAAATAATCCATATCTGCATATATACCACCATATTTATATAAAATAAAATATCTTGCAATATCTATTTTTTTGATTTTTACATCATATTTATTATATAATGGATAAAACCACTCGAAATTTGTTTTAATAAAATTGTCTAAATCTTCATCGTGCCACATTATATGTTTATATTCACCTTCAGGAAAATGTTTTTTCCATGTGGAATGACAAGAATCCCAATCCTCTTTCCATTTGGTACGATCAGATGGTGCTGTTTGGTGAATTATTTTAGGTATCTGATTTATTAACTTTGATTCACTCTCAACATTAACTTCTGATTCAAAATGTTCATTTGATTTTGGAAGAAAAAATAATATTACCAAAATAATTACCAACACATATATAAATTTATTATTAACAATCATATTATATTTATATATAATATCACATATAAAAAATTAATTTAGTTTTTTATAACCATCACCTTACTTTTTTTTGGTAAAATAATTTCATCGTCTTGAGAAATATTTTCCTTTCTTTGTAATTCCATTTGTAAATCAAATTCTTCGTCAACAATCTCTTTTAATTTTTTTTTACCAACTGAGTCAATTTTGTCTATTAAATTATTCATTACTTCTTTGTTGTCTTTAATTTGTTGCTCTTTATTTTCAAGTTTATCATTATTTTTCATATCATCCAAAATTTTTTCATAATTTGCAATTACATGTTCTTTAATATTGCATAGTTCATTGATAATATTTTCTTTTACTAATTTTTCAAAATCTTTATTTACTTTTTTACTTACGGTATAATCATCACCTAGATATCTATCATAATATTTTATTACTCGCTGTTCCAAATCGTTTAATAATTTTTTGCCTTTTGGATCATTTTTTATATTGTATTTACCATTTTCAATTTGACCTTTACTATATTGTATATAGGTATCTATTTTATTCATACATGCTAAAAATATTTTATTTGTAGTTGCTTGTTGCCATCCTCCATCCTTCCAGATCATTCCTTTATCTCGACTTTTGTCAGAAACATATCCATTCATTCCTTGAGGATATTCTTTATTATTATGTAGCGCGTTAAAACAACCTACTATAGCTGGATAACCAGATAATTTAACAATATCTCTTATTGTTTCCTGAGGTATTTTTGAGACATCTTCTGACCCAAAATCAACTAATTTATTTTGAGGAATAACAATATTATTTATAACTCCTTTATTTATATTTGTTATTTTGGTTTTATCTAGTTGTTTATCTATTTTTTGATTAAGTTTTTCAATTGTTTTTTCTAATTCTTGAATTTTTTTATTTTGTTCTTCTATTTGTGATTCTTTATCTTTTTCTATCAGCATTTCTAGTATATTTTCTTTTTCTTCATTCTGTAATTTCTTTACTTTACATCTATTGTCCACATGTCTTTTTAAATTGTCTTTTCTTTTAAATACCAAACCACAGAATCCACAAGAGTTATCTTTAGTTTGTTGAATGGTTGTAGGGTCTTGGAGATTTTTTGGAGGGTCTTGGAGGATTTTTGGAGGGTCTTGGAGGATTACTGGAGTAAATTGGGCAAACTGTTGACATGGTTTCTTTTTCTTCTCCATATGATAAACTAAATCATTCTTTCTAGTAAAAGTTTTATTGCAAATTTGACAAGTATAATTAACCATTATAGATACTATTATTATATATAATATCTTTATATTATTTAAAATTTTTCCGCTTTTTCCGCTAATTTCCGCTATTTTTCCGCTAATTTCCGCTTTTTCTGCTATTTTTCCGCTCGTCTTCTTATTTACTTTTTAATTTTATATTTGGATTATTTTGTTTTGCTTTATTACTTATAATAAATAATAGTTTAAAAAAATAATTTTTTTGTGTGTGTGTTGAAAAAAATATATAAAAAAAATTAAAAATTTTAAATTTATTTAAAGAACTTTTTATTTATTTTTTTACCTTAAAATTATTAATTTTTTCATTCAAATCTTAAAAAACATTAATTTATTTTTATTTAATGGATAACCCCCATGTAATGTAAAAAATAACTTAAATTTATCAATTTACAATCGGTTTTCAGCAATATTTTCAGTTTGATTATTTAATTCTGTTAATGTTTGTTGATTAGTACTTGATAGTGTGTTTTCAACTTGAATATTATTTTCAGGTACAGAATTTTCCGTTGCTAAATTATAAATAACATTTTTTATTTTAACATATGTTGAATAAGAAGCTCCAGCTGAAAATATTATATCTAATCCAAAAAATGTTATTTGAGACATTAACACAAAGTTACTTGTAAAATTTTTATTTATACATATTGTAATCATGAATAATATAAATTGAGACAGGGAACTAAAACAAATTATTTTGGAAATACTTTCTTGTGAATTTTTATAATCCATTCCTAACTTCATATTTATTATTAATTTAATAAATGTAAAACAAGCTAAAATTTTATAAGGAAGTGTCTGATATGTCGAACATAAATATCCAAAATTAATTAAATTTGTAATTGAATTTAGAAGAAAATGTAAAAACAATTTTAAATTCGAAGATTCTAATTCTATTTGTTTTTTTTGATCAGTAACTTGTTCTCTTAATCTTTCTATCAGTACATTATTTTGATTAACTTGTTCTGGATTTGGAGTTTGAAGATTTGGGGTTTGATCTTGAGTTTGATCTTGGGTTTGTTCTCTATTTTGATGTTGTTCGATTTCATCAAATATATCATTTAGGTATCTAATTATTTCTTGTCTTCTATATAAAGAAGACTCTATTTGATTTACACTATTTCTTAATGGTAAAATTCTAACCATTTGGCGATTACCAACACCAATTGTTTGATTTGATTGGATTTGTTGATTTTGTAAAATTGGAATCTCAAATTTTTTTTTACATTGTACACAATAATTTTTGTTAGGTCCTGATTTAATCCATTGAACAATACATTTTATATGTAATGTTGAACCAGAACATCCACATGGAAGATTAACATATTTATTTCCCGATTCAATATCAAAATCTTCCAAACATATTGAACAGTTCTTTGACTCGGTTATTTTAGGTATAGGAAAGGTTTCAAAATAATCCTCCAACATTGTTGGATTAATTTCAGTTAAATTCATTATTTAAATATTATATATATAAGATAATCAATTTTTATCTTTATTTATCTATAAAATTAAATTATCTCAAAGCAGTTTGTTAAAGAACTAATTAAATTAGGACTACCAAAGAATAATGGAGTTCTTTGATGTATATCATCAGGTTTTATATTCAAAATACGATGAGTTCCATTTGTAGCCATCCCTCCAAAATTTTCAATTATATGTGCAATTGGAATTGCTTCATATAAAAGTCTTAATTTACCATTGGGATTTTTTGATGTAGATGGGTAACCGAAAATCCCACCATTAAATAAAATATTATGAGTATCTGCTACCAATGCACCAATATATCTTGAACTAAATTTATTACCAGAATCTAATGATTCGTTGATAAATTTTTTAACTGGTAGATTCCAATCGGCCATATTTCCAAAATTAAAGGAATATATAGATCCAAAATTAGGTATTCGAATATTTTTTTTTGTTAAAATAAATTGATTATATTTATCATCATACATAAAAAGAAAGTTTTCTATACCTAAAGTAATAACTAATTGGGTACTTGCTGAATATAAACAGTATCCAGCTAAAACCAAATTTGAACCTTTTTGTAAAATATCTCCATCATAATTTTTTTTGTATATTCCAAAAATAGATCCAGTCGGTAGTCCATTATCGATATTTGAAGATCCATCTAATGGATCAAATACTGCATAATATTTTTGATTAATAGATTTGGAATCAATAATCGAAGAACAAGAACAAATATTATCCTCTTCTTCTGAAATGAATTTATCTATTTTTCCACTAGCACATAAAGAATTTGTAAAAATACGATTGCTGATTAAATCCAATTTTTTTTGTTCTTCATTTTGTATATTAATTTTATTTGAAGTACCTTCTAAATTATTTATACTTACACATCGTAAAAGTTTATTGATGTCAATAAATGTCTTTTCTAAATTAAATAATATGGATAATAAATCATCATATTCTGGATTTTTATATATTTCTTTCCTAATAACATTTTTGAAATTTTTTTCTATATAAATTTTTTCATCACTAACATGTAATCTTGTTTTGGGTTTATATATTTTTGGAAAGAAGAAACAACTAGTAATACATAATAAATTAAAAACTAAAAGATATTTGAAAATAAAAAACATTTTTTTATAAATATTAGTATACAAAAAATTCTAAATAAAAAAAATTTTTTAAGAAAAAATCAATGATGTTATTCTATTTACAAATGTTACAAAAATATTTCCTGTAATACTATGGTAACCTTCATTTTCTTGATATTCATAATATTTTTTAAATATTAATTTTCCATCTAAAGTTTCAACCTCAAATAAAGTTGGCTCTATATAAGGATTATATTTGCATTGAGTCGGAAAAATTACATCTAATGTAATATATTTTTTTCCATTAAAATTTGTTCTCATATAAAAATTACTTGCAAATTCAGTATTCGGATTGCGAAATACTGTAATATTTTTATCAAGTTTTATGCTTGATTCGGATTTAAAAATTATATCAAACTCAAATTTTTCATATATTTTCTCCATCCATGTACTTAAATTTTGACCTACACAAACATAAAGTAATGAAGAAAATAATTTAGATGCAAACTCTTTATCGTATATTTTATCTTCATAAAATAATACTTCACTTATTTTGTTGTAATCTTTTTCATTCAAATAATAAAGTCTAATTAATGATTCTTCTGTTATAAAAATTATATTACCAAGTGAAAATATATCATCTAAATACAATTTGTATTTTGTTATACATACCTGAGTGTTTATAGGAAATTTAATATATTCAGCATTCAAATTTTTCATAGAATTTTCACATACTAATATATAATAATTTAGTAAATTACCAAGTTCAAAATCTTTTGGTTCCATTATTCCATTTGCTAAATATTGTACAACATTTTCTGATTTAGTATTTAGATAATAATCTAATTCACTTGTGTTCATTTGTAAATAAAATTTTTTAATTAGAGAAAGAGCATAATCAGTCGGTGCAAATGTATATTCAAATTTTTTATATTCTTTAAATCTGTTCATAGAGTTATTTTTTTTATATAAAATAATATTTAAGTTAAAATAATAAAAAATCTATCCACATAATTCTTTTACACAATAACTATCTCTACCTGCAACTTTTACTTTAAATACTTCTTTACCATCTGGTGTTTTTTTCTGTGCATAAACCTTAAATTGATAAGGAATCTCTAATTTGTGAGGTTCATTGATTCTTTTACTTTTTTCTAAATATTTTTCGGCTTTAGAATCTCGTAACATCTCTATTAAACTTGAATATGATACAAAAAGTATATTATGATATAACTTTGAAATTTGTTCATCTGTTAAATCTGATGATTTTATTTTTACTCTTAAATTAGTCAAATAAATTGATTCATTTTTTATATAATTCCCAATTCCTGAAAATATACTTTGATTTAAAAGTAATCCTGCTAAAATCATATTTTTACTTTTGAGTGTTTCTTTAAATTTTTCTTCTGTAAATTCTGGACTAAATATATCTACACCTAAATCTGAAATAATTTTATCATGTTCTTCTTTTTTAAAAATTTTAACTTTACTAAATCTTCTTCTATCTTCCATATAGAGGTTTTTTTCTTTATCCTTTACTTTGATCACAAATTCAAATTTAATATTTTTTTCTGGTTCTTCAAAAGTTAACCAACCAGTTATTCCATAATGTATATGGACATAATAATCATGAGTTTTACCTGAAACTTGAAACCAAAGTAATTTACCTTTAGAATCAACTGATTTTATTTTACCTTCAAAGTCTTTAGGAACAATTGCTGGTTTATCTGTAAATGATTTAATTTCTTTAATGATTCCTCCATCTAATTTTTTTTTAAAAACTGTTGCAAAATATAAAATTTCTGGACCCTCAGGCATCTTTATATTATTATATGATAGATTTTTTATATATTTTTTTTATCTAGTATTTTTATATAAATTACTTAAATTATGAATAAAAATTTTAGTACATTAACTTCAATACAAGAAAGTTTTTCACAAATTTTCAATAATAACTTAGATTTACTTCAAAAAGATTTAAAAAAAAATAAAAAAATTAGTTGGTTTATTCCATTTATTAAAGTTTTAAAAAAATATTCAAGTTATTTCCTAATATTGTTTATTGGTTTGTCATTGTATTTTTCAGAACAAGTTATTAATATTTTCGAATTGTTTTTATTGTTTGATTCTATTATTTTATCATTGTTAATACTTAAAAACAACACTATGAAATATTATTCGAGAAGACTAGCAAAAAATGTTATTTCTCTGTTTATTTTATATACAAACATAACTGGTTCTCTTGCATCTATAATTTTATTTTTCTTCTTGTATTTTGAATTTAACAAATTTATTAACAAAATTATTTATCAAATTATTGATCAAATCGTAAATTTTATTACAAATACATTGCCTTTTGTTAAAGATCTTTATCCTAATCTTAAATTAATTGATCATAACAAAGGTATTGAATCTACAGAAAATACTAAAGAATCAGATTCAAGTTCAGATTCAAGTTCAGATTCAAGTTCAGATTCAAGTTCAGACAATGATTCCTCAAATGTAGCAGATGATAAAAATAAAGTAGAAAAATTAAATAAACATTCAAATAAAAATGAATATCATATGTATAAAAATATTATTAAAAACATTGACAAGATTAAATAAAAAATTTACCCAATCAGATCTCTTTCTAAATCATCCAAATCATCTGTCTCGACTTTTTCACTTTTTTTAGACTTCTTATCTTTAGATTTTTTATCTTTTTTTGATTTTTTTTCAACTTGAATAATATTTTCTTCAAGTTCCTCTTTTTCTTCTTTAGATTTAGTAACTGCTACAGGTTCTATTACTTTTTTATCTGATTTAATATTTGGTTTATTATCTACTTTTGTATCAATATCTGAATTTTTAACAAGATATTGTCTTTTGTAAAAATCTAAATCTTTTTTAATTTGTTCAATTACTTTATCTTTTTCTTGTAATTGTCCTTGCATTGATTCCCAAATAGCACTTGATGTTTTAGACTTTACTTTTTCATTTAATTCTAAAATTTTTTTATCTTGTTCAACTATTTTTAATTTTAATCCTTCAATTTCTGCATCCAAATTATTTATTTGTTTCTTGTAATCAAATTCAATTTCATTTACTGAATCTAAAATTTCTTTTACTGTATCAATTTTATTTGTGATTTTACTATAACTCATTTTGTTTATTTTATACTATTATATATTGGTCAAATGATTAAATTATTTTAATTATTATAAAAATAAATAAATCAGAAACAAAATTATCAAATTTTGAATTGAAATTGAATTTGTAAACAAATTTATTAAAACTGAAGATATATTTTTAAAATTGAAATTTTGAGTTTGAAAAAATAATTTAAATGTTTGAAGAGAAATTTCATAATTTGATAAAAATAAAAGTCCAAATAAAATTAATAATCCAATACTTTTATACAATCTGTAATTTATTTTTGACTTTAGTTTTTTTGATTTAGAACCAGATATTTTTGATTTAGAACCAGATATTTTTGTTTGATTCGATATATTTGTAAGATCTGTGAAAATTTCTTCTAATTTTTTACTCATATATATAATAATATAATGTTTTGTTTATTTTCAAATATATTTATTTGTGGTATAAATGAATTGTCCTTATTAAACCTTGCAAATTACAATTATATAATCAATTGTGAAAACAAATTTAATAATATGATAACAAGTCCGAATTATATAAATCTAAATATAGAAAATTTTAATGAAGGAAATTTTAATTTACTTTCTGATATTTACACTTGGATTGAAAACAATTGTACAAATAACAAAATTATTTTGTTGGATGAAACGGGTCAAAGTAATGCTATGTTCTTGGGTTTATATTTGATTATGAGATCTAAAAATGAAAATTTTATTTCAGTATATACAAACACAATCAAATATACAAATTTACTTGATATAAATTATTATAAGTTATTGGCTCAAAAAGAAAATGAAATAATTAAAAAAAATTTTTTTTTTCAATTAAACCACATGCAAAAAAATCAAGAAGTAAAAATAAAAAATAATTCAATGGTAATGGATTTTTGATTATGTTAAAATAAAATTATTATATAAATAATAATATATATATAATGGGTGAAAATATTGATAACATTGGATTTATATTCTCAAAAGTAAAATCATGCGTTAAATCAAATAAAAGAAAGTATGCTGGTTGCAAGGTTACTGTATTTGAATTAAAAAAAGAAGATTTTGTAATGTCAGCTTTAAGCGTTTCTACTACTCAACAAGATGCATGGGAAAACTTTAAGGCAAGTCTAATTGACTTAGTTAATGGAATTTTTGTTATATCAGTTACCAAATGTGATAAATTGTATTCTTTTGGTGCTAAATTAATTAGAGTAAAAGTATGTAAATGTTGTGACATTGTTCATCTTTATTTTAATTATAATATTATTCCAAATACCACTAACTCAAATTGTTCTGGATGTACAGATATATGTATTCCTCTTACACCAAGCTCTCCTGTACCTACAACAGGATGTATCCCTTTAAATTACTGGCCAAACACTAACGCATACAATAAAATGACAGATTATAAAACTTCTCCAAGTGCAAATGTTGTTGGTAATTTCTTTTTTAATGTTGAAACTACAAATTACTACGATGTAAAGTTTTATTATAATAACAAATATTGTCCTGATGTATGTTTTGCAAATTGGATTGTTTGCTCTTAATTTTTTTGTTTTCTTTATATAAAACTTATTTTATCCTATAAGTTTAATAAGAAAAATTTTTCACAATGAAAATAGAATTATTTGATTACCAAATGAATTGTGTAAATTATATAAAAAATCATGATGGTCTTGTTTTATATCATAGTATGGGTTCTGGTAAAACAATTACAAGTTTAGCAATGGTATATCAATTTCCATATGATATAATTATAATTTCAACAAAAGCTTCAAGAAAAAATTTTAAAGATGACATTAAGAAAATGGGACTAAATCCTAGACGTATTCAGATTCTCACTTATCAGGGAGCAATAAGTTCAATAATCAATGGACAATTGAATTTTAAAAATAATTCTGTTATAGTTGATGAGGCTCATCATTTACGTTCAGGTACTAAATTACAAACAATGTTAATTTCTGAACTAACTAGAGCAAAAAAAGTAGTATTACTGACTGGAACTGTTTTTTATAATAGTTTAACAGATTTGAGTGTGTTGGTAAATATAATTAAAAAAGATGAAGTTCTACCAGAAACTAATAAGGAATTTAAATTTTTTTATTATGATGAGATTTATGAGTTACCTACAAATGTTGATTCACTCAAAGATAGAATTAAAGGAACAATCAGTTATTATAAAAAACCAGTCGACAAATTACATTATCCTACTTTCACTACTGAATATATTAAAGTTGATATGTCTAATGCTCAAATTTCTGAATATAGACATTATTTGAAAAAAATACTTTCGCTTGATAATATTCAACATATTGATTATACAGTTCTTGACAAACGTAAAGTTAATAATTTTTTAACTGTTACAAGACAATTATCTAATACAATTGATAACTCACCAAATTCACCTAAAATTATTGAAATGTTTAAATATATTCAATCTCATCCTATACCTTGTGTTGTTTATTCAAACTTTATTGATAATGGTGTTTTACCTCTAAGTGTTCATTTAGTACAGAAAAAAATTCCTTATGCGATATATTATGGTGAACAAACCGAAGAAAAAAGAAACAGAATTATTGATGAATATAATAGTGGGAAGATTGATGTACTGTTGATTACGTCTGCGGGTTCTGAAAGTTTAGATTTGAAAAATACTAGATCAATTCATATCATGGAACCACACTGGAATGAAAGTAAAATTAATCAAATTATCGGACGTGCTATTAGATATGATTCTCATATAGCACTACCAGAATCTGAACGTAATGTCACAATTATTAAATGGGTAAGTGTTTTTGGTTATAAAATACCATATGAAACTGCAGATGAACATTTAATTTCTATGGCTATTTCTAAAGACAAAATGTTTCAACAATTTGATGAAATTATAAAAGAAGTTTCTATTTGATTGTAAATCAGTTATAAATTATTTTTATATCTGGATTATATATATATAAAATTTAAATGGATAGTTTTATTAAACTTTTTCAAGAAGATGAAAAAAAAAAATCAAAAAAACATAGCAAAGAAAAAAAGCATAGCAAAAAGCATAGCAAAAAACACAGCAAAAAGCATAGCAAGAAACACAGCAAAAAGCATAGCAAGAAACACAGTAAAAAGTGCAGCAAGAAACATAGTAAAAAATGCTGTGAAGTAGGTCCTACTGGACCAGCTGGTCCTCAAGGTCCAAGAGGTTTTGGTGGAGTAGGTCCTCAAGGTCCTACTGGTCCAGGTATCACATATTCAGACGTTACTGGAGCTGTTATGTTCTACGATGGGACGGGAATAACTGGTTCAAATAAATTAACTTTTGATCCAAATGGATATGCTGGTGCTGGAGAACTTATAATCCCTGGTAAATTAACTGTGGAAGGACCTGTTGACCCAACATGGGTTGAATTTATTTATCAAAATACTCAACCAACTGGTGCTGTTAATACTGGTATAATCTACTTTGATAATACTGGAACTCCCAAATATATATTACCCGATAATTCTGTTAACAGTCTCGTAGGTGAAACTGGTCCTACTGGTTTGGAAGGTGATAGATACAATACTCAAGGTACTGCAACTATTAACCCTACCCTAGGAGGATCTGTTACTTTTACTGTTGGAACAGGACTTGCTTATATTTCTGGTAACTCTGTTGTTGTTGTAAATGGTCCAAATCGTTTTGAAGGTACTGTTTCGTTTTATAATTCTGGTTCAGGTGCTATAACAATAGGAGGTATCACTAATATTACGGGAACATTTAGTGGATCAGCTACATATAATGTAAATTTAGATGGTATTGATGGTCCTACTGGTCCTACTGGTCCAGGGCTGACAGGTCCTACTGGTTTTACTGGTTATACTGGTTACACTGGTTATACTGGTTACACTGGACCTACAGGTTTTACTGGTTACACTGGTTATACTGGTTACACTGGTTATACTGGTTACACTGGACCTACAGGTTTTACTGGTTACACTGGTTATACTGGTTACACAGGTTACACTGGGCCTACAGGTCCTGGATTAACAGGTCCAACAGGTTACACTGGACCTACAGGTCCTGGATTAACAGGTCCAACAGGTTACACTGGATCAGCAGGTCCTCGAGGTCCTACTGGTTACACTGGATACACTGGTGAAACAGGTCCTCAAGGTCCTACTGGTTACACTGGATACACTGGTTCTCAAGGTCCTACTGGTTATACTGGTGAAACAGGTCCTCAAGGTCCTACAGGACAAACAGGTTATACAGGACCTCAAGGTCCTAC
>JACCDO011506378.1_pt1 | contig 26236 bp, 26 predicted proteins | sample 7446101 | NCBI WGS metagenome assembly JACCDO01 (sample SAMN15323440, study PRJNA562643) | freshwater metagenome | isolation source: river surface water | place: USA:Blue River Watershed | collected 2017-08-16 | reverse complement strand
GTTATCATAACAAATACTATTTTAAAGAATTATAATGAAATTAGATTTTATAGCGATGAAGTAATGGATAGAATATTAAAAGCTAAAATGTTATCCTTCTATCAAAAACAAGTCGAACCAATTGATAATAATACATTAACTAATAAATATAATAGTAATTTAGTTAATCTTAATAATTATCAAGAATATAGTTCATCTGGTAGTAAAAATAATTATGCACCAAATTATTCGTTTTTCAAACAACAATAATAATATACGATTATTATCTATGATTATTATCTATGTGTATATATATGGATCAATTTCCACATGTTGTTAATTTAGAAATATATTTTAATCATCCTGAAGATATGGAGTTTTCATTAAAAGAAGAAGTCGAAGAAGTTGTTAATATTACACCAGTTGGGGTTGTTAATGATTGGAGAAAAATAATTCCAAATTCTAAATTTATAATTTTTGATAATATTATTAATTATAATGTTTATCATTATTTAAGCACAACTGAATATAAAACAGATATAGATAATTTAATAGTGTCTTTATATCAAAAAATTAATACTTCTTATGAATCTTATAAACAAATATTAGAAACAAATAAATATTATATAGTTTATTTAGAAAGAGAAGATATTGATAAAGTTAAAAATAATGAACAAATTAATAAAACTTATTATACTAATATTATTCAACAGAATCAAGGTATTAAATGCCCTGATAATCAATTTTCAATCATTCAAAATAACGATGGAACTTATACAAAGATACCATGCTGTGACCAAATTTGTCCACAAAATAGACTTAAATTAGGAACATTAGCTATGACACAATTAGATAATGTAATATGTGAAGAAGGTAAATACTATTGGTTTATTATATCTGTTAATGCATATAAAGCATTATAAATAATGATTAATATATGAAAATTCTAATATTCGGTGCTAAAGGTTGGATAGGGTCTATGTTTATTAATCTACTTAATGATAATAATTATAATTATAAATGTTCTGAATGTAGAGCTGATAATATAGATGATATAAAAACAGAATTATTTGATTATAATCCAACTCATGTTATATCTTTTATCGGTCGCACACATGGACCAGGATATAGCACTATTGATTATTTAGAACAAGAAGGAAAGTTAGTAGAAAATATAAATGATAATTTATTTGCACCATTTGTATTAGCACAATTTAGTTCATTATTTAATTATCATTATACATATTTAGGAACAGGATGTATCTTTAAATATAATGATAATAATAATGGATTTGACGAAGAAGACCTTCCCAATTTTTTTGGTTCATCATACTCAGTTGTTAAAGGCTTTACTGATAGAATGATGCATTTATATTCAAATGTATTAAATCTAAGAATCCGTATGCCAATCACGGATTCTTACAATCCTAGAAATTTTATAACAAAAATTACAAATTATAAGAAAATATGTTCAGTTCCAAATAGTATGACAGTATTAACTGAATTATTACCATATGTATTAGATATGATGAAAAATAATGTTACTGGAACATTAAATTTTGTTAATCCAGGATTAATAAGTCATAATGAAATATTAGAAATGTATAAAGAAATAGTAGATCCAGATTTCACTTGGGAAAATTTTACAATTGAAGAACAAAGACAAATATTAAAAGCGGATAGGTCAAATAATTATTTGGATACAACTAAATTAACTATATTATATCCAAATATAATGAATATTAAAGATTCAGTAAGAAAATGTCTATTATTATACAAAGAAAAATGAATAAAGTTTAATAATAAAATCTGGATAATTTCCGTTTGGAATTATATTATGATTTTCAATTAAAACTCTTTTATCTCCTAAATTCAAAGCAATACCATTTGGTTTATATTTAAATTCTTTATTGTTATTTAATCTTTCAGCAACATATTTACCTTGCTGATAAGCTAATTGACCAGTTTTAATATATTTAGTAGAATTTATTGCATCTCCTCCTAAATATATATTATTATAATAATGATTTTCGTGTTTAACTTGTAAATAATTATTAATTTTATAATTAATAGTTAAATTATTTGGTCTTGTTCCTACACACATAATAACTTTGTCATGATTATTTTTACCATCTCTATTATACATTTTTTCATAGGTAGTTGAGATATTTTTACTATTTAATAATAACAATAAATCTTCTTTAGTTTTTTCATTTAGATAGGCTAACACTTTCTCTTTTGATAACATATCAAACATATCAATTTTATGACTTGTGTTTTGTTTGGTAGTTAATATATTAGCTAATTCAATTCCAATTGGTCCCATACCAATAATTCCAATTGACAAATTAGAATTATTATTTAAATCATTAATTTCATCTGACCAGGTTTTTAATGATTTCTGTGCTCCTAGTCCAATTACTAAATAATCAAAATTATATTTTTCATTATTAATTTCTACCTGATTTTCATTTATAATATTTAATGATTCTATATTCATATTAATTTTTTTAATTTTTTTAAAACTATATATATAATCTCTTAAATTATAACTACCTGAATATTTTTTATTTCTTTGTAAATTATACATTATATCTTGAGGATTAATAAATCTATCTTTATAAATTTGTGTTATTTTGAATCTATCATGATCAATATGATGAATAAACCCACGTGCAAAGAATCCATCTCCTAAAAGTAATATATTTAAAAGGTCCATATAATATTTTAAATTATCAAGTTTTTATATATAGTTAATTAATCATTTTGTTTAGTTTTATGGATAGTTCCAGGTTTATGATTTGGAGGACTATAGATTGAATATAATTTAACATCTGTTGTTCCAATATTAATTATATTATGATATGTATTTGGCGGAATTGTTATAAAAGAATCATCTTTTAATTTATATTTCTTTTGATCTTCATTTTTACCAATTATTGCCATAACATTTCCTTTTTCTATACGAATAAATTGAGTTACTTTTTTATGAATTTCCATTCCAATTTCTTCCTTTGGTTTCAATGACATTAAAACTAATTGTTGATTAGGTGTTGTATTTAAAACTTTCCTATAATTTTTATTTTTTAAAGTGAGTTTTTCAATATCTCCATGCAAGATATTCATATTATTATCTCCCATAAAAATATTTTTTAATAAATAAATTATTATTTTTATGAATATTGCCAAATATGTCAATTGGCGTTATAAAGGTTTTCGCTCTATGAAATTCAAATAAACACGATAGAAATCTTTCTAAATTCATTCTTTTACGTCTACTGTCTATAAAATTAACTAAATTTGTAATATTATATTTATTTTCTATATTTTGTAGAAAATCATAATCAATTACATAACATACACCAAAACATCCAATTAAATTATTTTTATTTGTAATATGATATTTATATAATGTTTGACCATGTTTAATATAAGTGCTCATTTCATTAAAATATTCTATATCAATTTGATAACTATTATTTGGGAAAGAAAATAATCTTGTATAATTATGATAATTTGTAATATTCATGAAATCATAATATTTAATTATTTCCATTGAATCATGTAATACAACCGCTCTTGTAAAGAATTTATTTTTAATATAATAATAATAAGGTAGTAATTCACCTCTCTTAGGAAATTCACTATTAATAATAACAGTATTATATAATTTAATAGATGTTAAATATTTTTTATCACTATTATCATCAATTATAACAATCTTATTATTATAAAATTTTCTAATACTCTCATAACATCTAATCCATGATTTATTTGTATCTTCACTATTAACATATCTTAATATTATAAAACCAAAATTTTTAATATCATTTAATAAGTATAAAATATTATTTGTATATTTTTCTAAATTATAATTAGTAATATCATTATAATTATCAAATATATTTTCCTCCATTAGTCTTTTTTGATTATTATCATCCCTAGTTCTATTTAATTTTCTATTAACATAGTCTTCTTTACTTTGAACATAATAATGATTTATATAAGCAGGAATATCTTCATTTAATGATATATTATTAATACTTAATTCACTAAATAATTTATCCATATTATTTGTATATTTAACTTTATTATTTAATATATTTGTATACAATGTATATGGTTCTTTGATGAATTTAATAGTATGTGGATTAGTAAAAATAAATGGAGTATTTTTAATTATTTTTATGAAACATTTAAAATGATCTACTGGACTTGAACCTGATTTTGTAAATGTTGGTATTAAAAAATTATCAGGATGTGTATTTTTTAAAACATTATTATTACCAAACATAACCCAGTGTAATGTTAAAATAGGTGCATTATATTTATTTAATAATGTTTCTATATTTGGATATTTAATGTATATATATTCATCCGCATCTAAATGAATAAAATATCTTTTACAATTAACATACATATATGGAATTATAATATCATTTAAAAATTTCATTTTAACAGGACCTTCGTCTGTTCTTCTAATAACATGAATTCTGTGTTTCCATTCATAATTTTGAATTAAATTTAATACAGGTATTTTTGAATTATGATCTATAATTACAATTTTATCAAATCCTATTAATAAATGATAAATAATCCATTCCAATATATTTGATTCATCTCTAACATTAGTTGATAATATATAATTACTATTATTATTATTAGTAATTTTAATATCAGGTTCTGTTGGAATTGGGTTGGTAATTAATTGAGAAATAGAAACAGTCATCCCATGCATTAAAGTGATTTTAGTATTATCATTAAAATATATATATAATACTAACATTTTATTAATAGAAAAATTTTCAGAAATAATAAATTTTCCTTCATTCTTCAATTTATCAATTAATAATTTAGTTACATCTATAATTTTACTTAATTGGCCATATTTTGCACATTTAATATTATTTATATCAATGTTATGATTCATATTAATATTAATAATATTTTAAAGAATACTATTGGACTAATAATATGATAGATATATCAGTTATAGTTGAACCTCGAAATCATGAATATTTATTTAGTGTGATTGATAATATTTCTAGAAATACAGAAAAACCCATCCATATTTTTCATAGTAGTGTAAATGAAAAAATATTAAAAGCGACTTATAAATCAAATAGATTTATATTTACTAAATTAGATAAGGATAATTTAACAATCCCTCAATATAATATATTATTAACATCTCTTAATTTTTGGAATAAAATTAATGGAGAAAACATTTTAATATTTCAAACTGATTCTTGTTTAACAAGACATATTGATACATTTAATTTTAAAGATTATTTACAATATGGATTCATTGGAGCTCCATGTAATACTAGATTTCCTTTTTATCAAAATGGTGGTTTTTCAATTAGAAAAAAAAGTTTAATGATAAAAGCAATTAAGCATAATTATAATAATAATTACAATAGTTTAATAACTATGAATGAAGATAAATTTTTTACAGTAGTTTATAATAGAATAACTAATCCAGCACCACATTCTCTAGGTATATTATTTTCTGTAGAACAATTTTTTACAGAAAATCCTTTAGGATTACATAAAGCATGGAAGTATTTAAGTAAAGAACAATGGGAATATTTAAAAAATAAATTTCCTGAAATAGGTTTGACATTTAAAAATTTATAAAATTATATAATATGAATATATTAGTCACAGGTGGATGTGGTTTTATTGGTTCTAATTTTATTAATCATCTTTTTAATAAAACAACTATTAATAATTGTAATATTATTTGTTTTGATGCAATGTATTATTGTGCTAGTTTAAATAATATTAATGAAGATATTAGAAATTCTTCTAGATTTAAATTCATTAGAGGTAATTTATGTTCATTTGATTTAGTAAAACATATATTAGTTGAACATAATATTACTCATGTAATTCATTTTGCAGCTCAATCTCATGTTGATAATAGTTTTCATCAAAGTTTTCAGTATACCCAGGATAATGTTGTTGGAACTCATACCTTATTAGAAGCAATCAGAGAAACTAATTTAGATATATTTTTATTGCATTTTAGCACTGATGAAGTTTATGGAGAATCACTTCATAATGAAATGAAAAATGAACAATCTATTTTATGTCCAACGAATCCTTATAGTGCTAGTAAAGCAGCAGCAGAAATGTATGTTTATTCATATATTTATAGTTTCAAATTAAAAGCAATTATAACTAGAGGAAATAATGTATATGGTCCAAATCAATATCCTGAAAAGTTAATTCCAAAGTTTATAGATTTACTTAAAAATAATAAAAAATGCACTATTGCTGGATTAGGAACAAGTATTAGAAATTTTATTCATGTAGATGATGTATGTTCCGCGGTTAATATTATAATGAATAAAGGTATAGTAGGAGAAGTGTATAATATTGGTGGTGATCATAATAATGAATATAGTGTTATGGAAGTAGCTAAAAAATTAATTAAATTAATAAAAAATAGTGATAATTATTTAGAATATATAGAATATATTCCAGATAGACCTTTTAATGATACTAGATATTTTATATCCAATGATAAATTGAAAGAATTGGGTTGGGAACAACAAACAATGTTTGATGATGGATTAAAATCACTAATTAAGACCGAAGGTCATAAATATTGAAAAAAAAACTAATTATACCATTTATTAATGTATTGATTCAATGGATAGTGATACTTTACAATCCAATAATAATTTTATAATGTATAAACGTCAACTCATTAAGTTGGGTTTCCGTCACAAAGAAGCTAAAATGGTATTAAAATATATTATCAAATATTACGAGCATGTATTATACGATTCAATAAATTTAGCAGATATTTATTATTTCAATGATTTGTTTTTTATGTATGAACAACCAGATCCATTTAGTAAAATAGTGTCTAAAATTTTTAATAAATGGATAAGAAATAATAATGATGAATCTCATAACAATTATGAATCTCATAATTATTATTTCAATCTATTTAATAAATTATGTTGTTTTGGAGAATTTACTCCATGGTTTAGAATTGATGTGTCTATTGAAAGAATTAATATTGCTAAAATGTTATCAATATATTATCATAAGAAAGATATTTTGAATGATGATATATTAATTTTTAAAGATATTATTGATAGTAATCCTTTGATGTTTTCTAGCAAAACTCACTCAACACATTTTTTTGAAAAAATCTCAAAACTCTACAAAACCAAACAGAATTGGGAGATATTTATAAATTTAAATCATAAATTACCTCAAGAATTATTAGACATTATATATGAATATCTTAATATATAAATATTGAAAATTATTCTTTTAATAAACTAATAATAATAATTGTTTTATGGAAGACATTGATGTGTCTAAATATCATAAAAAACAATTAATGGATTTGGGATTTAGACATTCTGAAGCAAAGTGTTTATTACAATGTATGAAAAATGTATTCCAAGAATACATAGACAATACTTTTATAGATGAACTTACAATATTTTATATGCATGATGCAATATATGCTATTAGATTTGATATAATAAGACCAAAAAGGTATAAATATGAATTTGACTATTTACCACTATTTCGTAGGGTATCTCATAAAACAAAAAAAATATTGAGAACATGGTTAAATAAATATCATCCAAACAATATATGTAAATGTAGTTTATGTAATTTCTTTCGTATTTTCAAAAAACTATCAGAATTTGAAATGGATTATTATAGAGAAAGAATAATTAGACTACCAGATAGTTATATATCACTTATTTTGTATCACTATTTGCGTTTGGCTAAAGGAATATATTCACATATGGAACATGAATATATATTCTTTTTAATTCTATTTAATATGAAACTATTTGAGAGTGATGCTACTAATATTTTTAGCTATGAACATAGGAATCATTTTTATGCTAATATTAAAAAATATTTAAATAATAAAAGGAAATTTATTATATTTAGAGAATTAATGATTAAAAAGAATTTACCAGAAGAATTGATTAATCGTGTTTATGAAAAAATGATAGGCATCATTATTTCATAAAGCCATAAAAATTGATTAATAATCAAAAGTTATTTGTGATCACAAATAAAAATTGATAGGGTGATAGATTTTTTATAAAAAAATCTATCTCTCACTATTAACAGTTATTAAAGAAACTTCCTAAGGAAGTTTGTTTAATAAAAATTGATTTATCATTTATTTAAACATTATTTATATATATATTGTAATAAATGTCAGCGCTTATTAGCAAATTGATAGATAATATTAAGAATAACAAGGAAGTGAATATTGGTGTTTCAGCGGTTATGATGCATGGAACTACACCTGTTGGTAAAATTTGTGGAAATTCTGCACGTAACTATTGTCGAAAGCGAGTATGCCCATCAACTCATGCAGAGTTGAGTGCAATTACCACGTATTTGGGTAAGAATATCCGCTACTCCCCCAAGCATGGTTGGGTAATGTCGTGTATTAAAAAAACCACGAAATTTGAATATCATGGTGATTAGAATTAATGCAAACGGAGAATTAGTTAATTCTCGTCCATGTTATCAATGCACTATTATGTTAAAAGAATTGGGAATCAATAAAGTATATTATAGTATTAATAATACTATTATTCATGAAAAAGTAGCAGATATGATTAGTATTAATAGTAGTAATAGTTGGAAATTTGTTGATATGATGATATATGGTGCCCCTAGTAATACACCGGATTATTATAAATATGTCATATCAAAAATGCCATCAAGTATTAAAAAAAATAATGCAGAATTATTTGTTAAATGTATTGATAAAGAATTTGTTGGTTGCAATTATAAAATGACAAAACATTATTTAATATTATTATACGAAGAAGTTGAATTGGGTAGATTTAATTTAATATAAGGTTTAATTAAAACCGAAGGTTATAAATATTGATTTATTATTTATATAAATAAAAACAATATTATTAATGGATATCCTAGAATACATTGAAAATAACTATGAAGGTTGGGAAATAGCTGAAGATGGAAGATTTTTATATAATCTTGGTTCAGAAGATCAAGAAACTCTAATATTAGGTATGAAAAGTAAATCATTAATTGAATTACCTAGTGATATGAATAATTGTTTATTATTCTATGAACAAAGTGAGTCTGATGAACGTATTATATGTGCTTCTGATTGTATTATAAATATATATAATTATAGTGTTAATAAATGCACTTTAATTAAAAGCATTGAAGCACATGATTATTCAATTACATCTTTAATTAAAACAGATAAATATATTATTAGTGCAAGTAATGACGAGACTATTAAATTATGGTCATTAGATAATTTTGATATGGTATATACTTTCAATCATAATGATGATGTATTATGTATTAATTATAATGATAATTACTTAGTAAGTGGTGATTTTCAAGGTGTTGTTAAAGTATGGAATTTAGAAACATTTAAATTAATTAAAGAAATTAATGTAAATGAATATATTGTGAGTGTTGCTATATCTAATAAATTAATTGCATTAAGCACAAGTAAATCAAAATTATATATATATGATTTTGAATGTAATAATTCTAATCATAAATATGTGTTTTCTAATCAAGAAAGGTATATTTATTTTTTACAATTTTCATCTGATAATAATTATTTATATAGTGGAACTGCAGATGATTTAATTATGTATTCTACATATGATTTTAAGATATTAAATAATTATAAACATCAAAATTTTGTTAATTCGCATTGTTTAACAAAAGATAATTATAAAATATTATATGTAGATGAAAAAAAATTAGATTATATATACACACCCGTTTTTCATAATTTTATATTTAATATATTAAGTAGTCATATTCCACATGAACTTATATCACTTATTATAAAATATTTATAAAACACTGTATTTATAAATCGTGTTCAGACCATAGGTCATTACAATTCAAAATTTTGAATTGCCATAAAAATTGATTGTGAGTTAGAGTTGTAAAACAACTCTAACTTACACAATCAAAAGTTATTTGTGATCACAAATAAAAATTGATTATTTTATTATTAATAATAAAAGTATTTATTATTAATTATGCAAGATATAGAAGATTATAATATTAATCATTTTTTAATTGATGAGAAAGATGTTGAAAAAAAAGAGGAAGTAGCATTATTTATTATTGATTTCATTGGTATTTTAGAAAATAGTAAATCAATTGATACTCATAAATGGAATGCAATCTTAAAAGAATTAAGACAAAAGTATCACTATAACCCTAGTATTATTACTATGAATTATTATTATCTTAAAAATGTATCTGAAAAAAAAATTAAACCAAATGCAATTTATGAAGAATATAGTATTCGTAAAAATAGTCGAGTTAATAGCGGTATTCAACAAATCACATTTATGTTTCCAGCTTTAGTTAATGGTTCTCCATGGAGTTGTGAACATAATTGTTATTATTGTCCAAATGAACCCGCACACGAAGGTAATAATTTTACTCCTCAGCCGCGTTCTTATCTATATCATGAACCTGCTGTTGCGCGTGCTAATCAATGGGGTTTTGATATTAAGAAACAAATTTGGAGCCGATTAACTTGTTTAAGTTTACTTGGACATTTTCCTAATAAACTTGAAATGATGGGTTCTGGTGGAACTTTTGGAAGTTATCCAGAAGATTTTCGTATCGACGTAGCACGTGATATGTATTATGCTGTTAATACTTTTTATGAAGATAAAAATAATTTACGAGAACCATTATCATTAGAAGATGAAATTCAAATTAATATGACTGCAAAAGTTAGGGTTATTGGATTAACATTTGAAACTCGCCCAGACCATGTAAATGCACGTGAAATTGAATTATTACGTCGAATGAACTGCACTCGTGTTCAAATCGGTGTTCAACATACACTTGATTATATTTTAAAAAAAATTAATCGTGGATGTTATTATGATGATACAGTAAGAGCAATTTATAATTTATTAAATGTTGGATTAAAAGTAGATGTCCATTTAATGTTTGATTTGCCATTTGCTGAATATGAAGATGATATGGAAATGATTAACTTTTTATATAAAAGTCAATCAAATATTATAACTTTCGCTAATCCTGATATTACTTTTGACCAGGCTAAATATTATCCATTCAGTAGTGTTGATTGGACTGTGACTAAAACATGGGAAGATAATGGACAAGATTTACATTATAGTCAAGATGAACTTATTGATATTTTAATGTATGCTAAAAGTATGACTCCTCCTACTGTTCGACTTAATCGTGTCATTCGAGATATTCCTTCTCATTATATTCATGCTGGAAATGATATTCCTAATTTACGTCAAATATTAGAAAAGAAAATGAAACAAAATAATATGACTTGTAATTGTATTCGTTGTCGTGAGGTAAAGATGAACAAACATGCTATTAAAGAAATGGATAATGCGAAATTATTTATTCGTAATTATGAAGCATCTGGTGGTATGGAATATTTTATTAGTATTGAAAGTCAAGATAATAAGTATATTTATGGATTTTGCCGATTACGATTAAGTAAAGAAATGGGTTATGTAATTGATTCTGAACCAGCTATTCGCAAGTCAAATAATTCACGAGACTTAGAATATAAGGTAAATCTATTTCCATTCTTAAATGGTTATGCTATGATTCGCGAATTACATGTATATGGAAAAATGACATCAATTAATCCTGAACAATTAACTTCTAATAATGTCCAACATCGTGGATATGGTAAAATGCTTGTCGCGCAAGCGGAAAAAATTGCCAACGAAAATGGATATAATAAAATGGCAATTATTTCAGGAGTAGGTGTTCGTCAATATTATGAGAAATTAGGATACAAATTATTAAATAATTACATGATTAAAGAAAATATAGTTGAGTTTTCATGGTTTAAATTATTTATTATCTTATTATTATCTTATATTAGTATAATTATTATAATTATTTTGCAGATGTTATTATACAAATAAATCAATAAATATTTGAGGTGTGCTAAGTAATGGACAATATTCATACAATGGTCCAGCTGATATTCTATTTGCTTTCTTTATTATATTAATATCGTCTTTATTTAATTTATCTAGTAAAGGAAGCAAAACATTTTGAATCTCTAAACTTACTAAATAAAAATCACCTCGTTTTATTGATTTTTCAATACTAAAACATAAATCTTTAATTTTAATAATATTATTATAATTATCACTTTTTGTATATTTATAGTCAAATAAAATTACATTAGCAATATTTCCCCATGCATAGGCTAAATCTTTATTTTGTGGTATTATTTTTAATCTTTGATTTGTTTTTATATTACGTTCTTCATACTCAACTCTATTATCATTATTTATAACTATTTTAGTTTCTATATAAGTGTCACTAAATTTCATAATATATTCTAAATAAATTAATTTTTAAATTATTACAAATCAATTGTTATATTTATGACCAAAGGTCGATAAATTTAATGGATAATCTGTATTAATATTAGATATCATTATTTCCATTTGTTGATGAAATTTAATATGACATTCTTCTAAATCTTTATCTGTTACTTTATATTTATCTTGATTATCAAAATAATCTTTAAAAATTGGATGTTTTAATAATTTATTAAATCTATTATCAAGTGCCATATCAAATACTGTTTGTAAAATATAATTATTGTTAAATGTATAATTATGTTTTATTAATTCATAATAACATAAACATATAGAAATACTATCAATAAAAGGAACGAAACATAATTCATCAATATTATCTCTATTATATCCTCTACTAATAATTTTTTTTATAATTTCATGATTATCTATATTTAGCAATTTATAATTAATACTATTAATATCAATAATATTATCTATATACCAATCCATTAATAAAGTATCACATGCATAATTACAATAATGATAAAAATAATCTTGTGTAAATTTAAACCCCAGTTTTAATAATTTTTTCATAAATTTAATATTACTGAGTTCAGTTTGATATCTTTTAACAAATTCATCAAAATCATAAATATTATTGTTATATTTGAATCTATAATATTTTAATTCATTTAATGTATAATTAAATGAATTAACAAAATCAATACAATCTGTTATTAAATTCATTAATAATAAATCTGATATTTTTATTAATAAAATATCAATTTTTCTTTGTGAGATATATTTTAACTTTGTTAAAATATATCTTACCACAAATAACTGTTAATTGGTGTATATAGAAAAAATACATTTTTTCTATATCCCAATCAATTTTTCTTACCACAAATAACTTTTGATTGTGTAAGTTAGAGTTGTAAAACAACTCTAACTCACAATCAATTTTTCTAATAATTAAATTTCATTTAATTAGAACTGTTAATTGGTGTATATAGAAAAAAATACATTTTTTCTATATCCCAATCAATTTTTATTCAATCTGACTGAAGGTCTGAATACGATTACCAATTATTTTTTAATTGATTATATTTTGTTTTATATTTTATATATTTATAAAAATAATTTCGTGATATTCCAGGAGTTTTAATATGATCATTATATTTTTCCCTTGTATATAATAAACCATTATGGTTATCATCTATTTTATGTTCTGTTCTATTTCCACTTTTATTAATAATACCAAAATTATTTTTTATATATGACTCATCAAAATTAGGTATTTCCCTAAAATTATAAACTTTTATATTATTTAAATCTTTATCACTAGGCCCTTTACTATTTATAAAAACAGGACCATTTATTAAAAGGGACCTATAAGAACAATAATAATCAGATGTTTGAATAAAAAAATAATGCCTTTTTCCTAATAATGCTTGAACCCAATCTCCGTATCTTTTTGCACCAACTAATAAAAAACAAATAAATTGATTCATTCTACCACTAGAATAATAATCTTTAAAAATTTTATATAAAAGATTTTCTAAATCAGATACATCTATTGTGTTTTTCATTTTATCTAAATCCTTATGTTTAATAATTTTTAGTAATAACAATGATTTTATACCAGCTTCTTTAAATTCATTTTCTTCCAACCCTGTATTTTCTGAAAATAAATTATTTAATCTATATATTAATTCTATATGTATATTTTTAATTAAATTTGTAATAATAATATATTCATCTTCTGTTAATATATTTTCATTTAATAATATATTTTTATTAATTTTGATGATATCAATTATATTAAAAATAGTATCATATAAAAATAAAAATTCATCTAAATCTAAATATTTATATAAATCAATTTTATCTAACTCATTTTTTATTTTAAATATACGTTTTCCTATTTTTTTTAATAATTTTATATTATTTACTAAATATTTATTAAATTCTTCTAAAATATTAATAGTTTCATTTATATTTTGTATAATATTTTCAAAATTATTATTATCATAATCTATCTTAAATTCATGTATTATAGCAATTATACTGCATATTAAATGATAAATCCCATAACTATCATCAGAAACAGTGTCTCTACCAACTAAATTACGTTTAAATTTAAATATAATATTATTATATTCACTACATAATAAATTATCTTTAATATAATATTTTGCTCCTAAATATTCAATAATATCTAAATCTTTATCTATATGAAAACTTAATGCTGTATTTTTATTATTTACATATAATACACGTGTTGGTTTTTCAAAATATTTTGCAACACCTTCAACATTTGATTCATCAATTATTAATTTATCATCATTTAATATTTTAAAAGCAATTAGATTATTTGAATGAGTAATATCATCAAAAAATGTTCTTGGATATGTTAAATTATCTATAATAGATAAAATATTTGACTTTATTCTCATTTTAATTCTTCTAGTATTAGTAATATCTAAAAAATTTAATAAAAAATTTAATATAATATCAAAATTAGCATCATCGTGACTATTAAATGCCTCTATTAAATAGTATAAAGGAGTTCTTAAATATAATATAGTATTATCATCTATAATTAATGATAAATTTATATTTTCTAAATTAAATACTAATTTAAAATTATTAATAATAATATTATTTAATTCAATAATTGGTTTTCCTTCCCTTGGCACTTTAGTTAATAAAAATGTATAAAAAGCATTTTTAAAATTAGTGGTATTAACTGTTGATAATTTTTTTTTATCAAATATATCTTGATATTCTGGGTATGCAGATCTAATTGTTGGTTTTAGATATAAAACAAAATTAATAAAATTCTTAACAACACTAATTAAACAATTACTTTTGGCCGATGCGTCTAAACTATGAAAATCATGAATAGTATCTAAAACACCTAATAATATTTCTAAATCTTTTTCATTATTTGTGCTCATTTTTTATTAATATATATCATAAAGAAAAAACTAAATAATTATACAAAATATTATTATTGTTTATTTTAAAATAAATTATATAAAATAATTTTGAAAGAATAAATTTCTAGAATAGAATATATGGAGAGTAAATGTCCATCAGGAATGATTAAGCGTAAATCGTATTCATATAAGAAATCAAGTTCTAATAAAAATGTGAAAGTGAGTTCAAAATGTATAAAGGACCAAGGACAACAAGGAAAAGGTCCAAAGATAATTAAATTACCAAAAGAAGATATTGGTATATTAAGTAATTTTGGTTATTCATTAAAATCATCTTATGATGATAGAATCAAATCATTAAAAAAAGCAATGAAACATGTAGATGAATTAAAAATATTAAGACATATAAATGCATTAAGAACATTATTTAAATCAAATGAAAAATATTATGATAAATTAAATAAGGATTTACATTGGATTCAAAAACATTATAAAACAATTAAAAAAAATTGATTATAATAACTATTAATTTATAATAATTAATTATAATGTTTGATTCTATTGAAGATATTGAATACAATTATTGTTTAGATTTTAAAGAAAATATTAAATATGAATATAATAACGATATTATTAAAATATTTAATAATGAATTAAATGATTATTCTAATTATGAAAATAATCATCCTGAAATTAATATCATATTAGCCATATATAATAATTGTATGGGATTGTATAATAAAGCAATAAGCATTTTGATTAATATGCCAAATAATTCTCGTGCATTGTGCACTTTAGGGGTTATATATAAATGTTGTAATGATGATATTAATTCTATAGAATACTTAAAAAAATCTGCAGATTTAGATAATAAAGATGCTATAAATAATTTAGCATATGAATATTTTCTAATGAGCAATGAAGAAATGTTTCATAAATATAATAATTTAAATACTATTGAAGCTAGATTAATAAATTTAGCTATATTTGAATTAAATATTAAAAATAATACTATCATTGGAGAGAAATATATTACAGAAGCACTTAAATATAATAATCATAGAGCTTATTATATTTATGCAGCATTATTTATTAAAAATAAAAATTCATATGAATTTTATGAATATTTATTTCGGAGTATTAAATTAAAAATGAAGAAACAATATATGGAATATTTAATAAATTATTCAATTCCCGAAGTAAGATTTTTACTTTGTCATATATATGATTTTCCTATTGAAATATTTAGTAAATATGATAAATCTATATTAACAATTAAATCAGATAATAGTATTGTTAAAAATATTAGATGTCCTATGTGTTTAACTAAAAATGAGTTAAATATTAAATTAAAATGCCATCATTCATTTTGTAAATTATGTTTTATTCAATATAAAAAATGTATGTTATGTGTAAAAAGTTAATGTTTAGATACTAATTCTTTTGTTATTTTTTTATGACATTTAATACATAATGTTCTTAAATTATCTAAACCACATTTACCTCCACCATTCATAACTGGATTTATATGGTCAGCATCCCATAAACCTCCTCCGTGTTTCTTTAACCAAATTTTACGTTTTAATGATATACTATATTCTTTCAAAAAATTTTCTCGGGCTTCGCCCTTCAAATTTATAGCAGTTTTTGCTATATCTTTAGTATCAATATTACATAAAGCACAAATCGCTTTATCTCTTTTATAAACACATGTTCTTAAATAATTAGTATTTGTTCTGATTAAAATCTCATGAACACATTCTGGGCTACACATGGTTCTTTTAGGAGGTTTAACTGGACCATTACACCATCTACAACATGTAAAGCCGTCTTCTGTTTTTGATAATAATTTGGCATCAATTAATTTACCCATATATCTATTGTTCATTATACTAATATTATAATTTAATATCTAAATATATTTTAAATATACTAATAATGAAATCTACATTAATAGCAGATATAATATACTATTCTCATATTGCATTATTATTATTTATCTTATTTGGTATTTTTATAGTCCCTAATAAATATTTACCATTTTTTATTATATTTATAATATTTATAATATTAAATTGGTATGGATTATTTGGTTCTTGTATTTTAACTAAATTAGAATATTATTTTCGCACTGGTATATGGTCTAATCTTAGTGCGGAACAAGAAGGTGGTCCTGAATTTTTTAGACCATTAATTAAATCAATTTCTGGAATAGAATTATCTAAAAAAAATGCTAATATATTAAATCATGTTACTTTCATATCAGTTATAATTATATCTATTATTAAATATATATCTTGGAAATATTATTAATCTCTTTCAATAATGATTTTTTCATAAAATTTTTCATGAATTTAGAATAATTTATTCTGCTTCTTTTACCTGTTTTAAAATTCATTATATTATAATCGCTATCCCCTTTCAATAATTCATTTAATCTAGGATACGATATATATTTAATCTCATTTAATGAATGAAACTTTATTTTTTTAGGCGATGATATTTCTCTATCTTTTAAAAATTTTTTTAAATTAAATTCATTATTTTTATAATAATCACATATGTTTATTGTTTTAAATCTTATTAAATCAACTGGTAATTTTATTTGAATTTCTTTTGATAATTCACATATTATTTTAAGGATATCATTTAATATAGAAATATTAAATACATATGAATATGAATTATTCTTATTTTTAAATATATAATATGTGTTTAACATGACTGGTGAACATAAATAATCAAATATTTGTTTCACATATTTATCCAATGGATTTATATTAAATAACTCTTCTAATACTTCCCTTATAACTGTTTCTAAAACTGGTTCGAAAAAATTAGACCCACCTCCGAAAAAATTTAAATTCATACCAGATTCTCCATTTATTTTATTATTTTCATAATGAATTCCAATTAATATTCTTAATGATAAATCAGTTATACCTATAAATATGGCACCATGTCCTGTATTTACTTTTTTATGATTGATTTTTAATCTAATTTCATTTGTTTGATTATTATTATTATTTAATGTATCAATAATATTTTGTATCATTATTATGCTTTATAATATAAAGTCTTTTTAAATTTTTTAAAATTAAAGTCGGTGACATCAAATGTATCCATTGAACCATCCCATATATTTAATATAATAATTTTATTTATCTTAATATTTTTTCTTTCCAATAAATATGCATACATTAATACTTGGCATACATTTGGAAATGTGCAAGCATCATCTGGTGTTGTTTTCATTTCAATTAATGTATCATTTATCATAAAATCAATCTCTCCTTTAATTGGACTCATTGTAATATTTGTGTGAATTGATATTTTATCTTTGTTGTCTTTGTTTAATAATTTATTTATTAACTTTAAAATACATTTTTCAATATTGTTATAATATTCATTACAAAAATCTGTTTTACATAAATATTCTTTCCAATCATCGATATTATCGCATTTAGTTTTATAAGTTGATATATAAAAAATATCATTTAATATATTTCTCCAATCTGTATAATTATCTATATAATTATGATAAATTTTTTCTGGCAATGTATTATAATTATTTTGATTTAATTCAAAACAATCTATTAATTCTGAAAAATTATTATGAATTATTTTTGAAACTAATAAATCCATCATATTTCCAACCACTAATCTATTTTTTAATGTAATTGGAATTGGCAAATCTGTTTTTAATCCAATATTTTCTCTTGATGTTTTTAAGTTTAATATTATTTCAACTAGTGATTTATAACCATTATAACGTAAATAATTATTAACATCTGTTGATATGTTCCCAGTAAAATTATATTCTAATGGTTTTGATAAATTGGAACTAATAAAATTATTATCATTTAACTCTCTAATAAAAGGAGATATAACTTGATAATTACTAATATTTTGTGCAAAATTAATAGATAAATATTTCTTTGCTCTAGATGCTGCAACATAAAATAATCTTCTTTCTTCCATAACATTATCTATTTCTTCTTTGTAATAATTTTGTCTAATATTTGGAAAATTTTTACAATCCATATCAATTATATATACATATTCCCATTCTAAACCTTTACTACTATGAACTGTTGATAAAAATAAACTGTCCTCTGTATTATCTATTTCTAAATTTAAATGAATATTATTTATAAATTCTTCAATTGATTGTTTATTCATAAATGCAAGTAAAGAGTTCATGTCTTTTTTCCTTTGTTCCATATTTCCTGTATTTCTTGAATCATTTTCCCATAAATATATTAAATATGATTGAACCATATGCACTTTTTCTTTTATACTTTTAGATTTTTGTTCATTAATATTTATCATTAAATCATAAAACTTTATTAAATTAGTTGTTTCTATATTTTTATAATTTTTAATACTTTCTAAATAATCATTTTGATTGGAATTTTCAATTATTTCATTTGCTCGTGCAATACCAATATTCTTATGTAAAGCTAATATACGTTTCCAATGAATACTTGATTTTGGATTTGTAATAATTGTTAAAAATGCAATAAAATCTTTAATATGTTGTTTATTTAATAATGAAATACCTATACTTTTAATAATAGGAATATTATGTAATAGTAATTCATGTTCTAATTCTTCTAATGATGAATTTTTACGTGATAACACTACCATTTCACGAAGAGATATACCTGATTTATATTTATTATAAATATCATCTGCTATTAATTTATATTGTTCATTATTACTATTATATGCCATTATGTATGGTTTCATACCAGGCTCTGTTTGACTTGATTTTACATTCTTTTCAAATTGATTATGATTATGACTAATTATATCTTGAAAAAAATTAACAATTGATGGAGTTGAACGATAATTTGTATCTAAATAATATGTTTTAACATTATCAAAATTCTTTTCAAAATCCCAAATATATTTAACTGAACTCCCACGAAAAGCATAAATTGCTTGAGCATCATCTCCAACTGCCATTACACTTATGTTTGGATTTTTTTTACTAAAACAATTTAATATATAATTTTGAACAGGATTAATATCTTGATATTCATCAAAAAATATATATTGAATTTTATCAATGAAAGATGTTATTTTCTTTGTTCCTAATAATTGACAAAATGATATCATTAAATCATTAAAATCTACTAAATTTTCATTCTTCTTCACTGTTTTATATTCTTTCAAAATATTACTAATAACTAATTTATATTTGGAAGGTATAGACAAATGTTTGATTGTTTCGTTTAGATTCATTGGATAACTGGTAGATATTTTATCATAAATATAAACTATTTGTTTTTTTAATAAATTCATTTCTTCTTCATCTAATTCAGATGATTCTAATATATTTTGAGCACATTTTCTCATTATAATATGTGAATCATTCTCATCTAATACAGTATAATTATCACCTTTAATTGAATTATATTCTTGCAATAATCTAAAACCTAAACCATGTAAACTTCCAACATAATATGGTTGTTTATGAGGTAAAATATTATTAATACGTTGAGTCATTTCCATACCAGCTTTTTTTGTAAATGTAATTAAAATAATATTAGCAGGATCTATTTTTTCTTTAGTAACCAAATGAATATAACGAGAGATTAATGTATGTGTTTTCCCTGAACCAGGACATGCGATCACTAATATATTTTTATCTTTGGATTCTACTATATTTCTTTGATTCTCATTTAATATTAAATTATTACTAATACTATTATCACTGAATGAAGATAAATTACGTTCTAATTGTAGTAATTCAGTTTCTAATGTTATAATTTTTTTTTGATAAATTGAAATTTCATTTAATATTTCTTTTTTTTTAATAATGATTGTATCAATATCCATCTTATATAATAAGATGGATATTGTTTATACCTTAAAAAGTAAACAACTGTGAATATATATAAAAAATACATTATATTAATATTTAATGGAGAATCTTGATTTTTTTGATGAAATAGATATTAAATTTAAATTTAATAAACATATTGAAGAAACTAATAATAAAATTAATAATATGTGGAATTTTATGGTTTATAATAATTTTTGTGAAAAAGAAATTATTAGTCTTAAAAATGAAAATAATGAATTAAGAAAAGAAAATGATAATATTAAAGGAGAAATGTTTTTTTTGAAACTTAAAAATAAAGAAAAAGAAAATAATACACGTAAAAGAAAAGAAATAAATTATCTTAATAATGAATTTAAGAAAGTTAAAAGGTATAAAAAATTATCAGTTGATGAATTAAATGACGTTGCTAAAAATATATTTAATAATTTGAATTCAATCAATGATATTATTAATTTGAAAACTCATCCAAATAAGTTTGATTTTGTTGGTCATACTAAATTTAATAAATTGTATAATATCATTAAACCATTAGAAGAATTAAATAATATAATTGGTATGAAAAATGTAAAAGATAAAATATTTCGTTCGATATGTTATTTTTTACATAAAACAACTACTAATAATGAAATGAATCATATTATGATTATGGGACCGCCTGGTGTTGGAAAAACAACTATTGCTGCTATTATGGGTAAAATTTATTTAGAATTAGGATTTCTAGAAAATGATAATTTTATAACAGCCACTCGTTCAGATTTAGTTGCAAAATATTTAGGTCAAACTGCCGATAAAACACAGAAAGTTATTGATTCTGCTTTGGGTGGAGTTTTATTCATAGACGAAGTTTATAGTTTAGGTAATAATGAAGGTCGTGATTCATTTGCTAAAGAATGTATTGATACAATTAATTTAAATATGTCCAGAACAGACAGACCATGGTTATTAATTGTTGGTGGATACAAAGAAGATATTGAAAATAGTTTCTTAGCATATAATAAAGGTCTTGAAAGACGATTTACTGTTAAATTAGAAATTAATGGTTATAGTAATATAGAACTTTTAGATATATTAAAAAGTTTTATTAAATCTGAAAATTGGACTATTGATAATGAAGCTATTAATGTTAAAGATATTGATTTAAAAATATTTAAATATTATGGAGGGGATATGAGAAAATTATTTCAATTAGCTAAAGAAAATTATTGTGTTAGAAGTATGAAAACCGTATTAAAATTAGATAATATTGATAAAAAATTAATACGTGATGATTTTTTGAAAGCAATTGATACTTTCAAAGAACATAATAAAGAAGAAAAAACATCACACAACATGATGTATATTTAGATAATTAACCAATGTTCTCATTATTTCACCTGTTGCTCCTTCATATTTAGTTTTATTTTCAGTGTTTATGTATGCAGTTCCAGCTATATCTAAATGTATCCATTTTGTATTATTTGGAATAAAATTTTGTAAAAATGCTCCTGCGGTTGAAGCTCCGGCTGTTGATTTTGAAATATTTTTAAAATCAGCTACAGTAGATTTTGTCATGTCTATATATTCTTCATATATAGGAAGTTCCCATATTTTTTCATTTTCATTATCACCACATTTAATTATTTCATTAATTATTTTTTTATCATTTCCCATTATAGCAGTTACTATACCTCCAAATATATAACTGGCATGACCAGTTAATGTTGCTATATCTATTATTAAATATGGATTATATTTTTTACAATAATATAATGCATCTGCTAATATTAATCTACCTTCTGCATCAGTATCTAATATTTCAACTGTTTTACCTGAATATGATTTTATTATATCACCTGGATGAGTTGCTTTACTTCCAATTGAATTTTGAACAATTGGAAGAACACCTATAATATTTTTTTTAACATTTAAATCTGCTAATGTTTTTATAACTCCATAAACAGTTGCACTACCAGCCATATCTATTTTCATTTCATACATATCTTTTGGTTTTAAATTCAAACCACCACTGTCAAACATAACTCCTTTTCCTACTAAACATATATTATCAGCATTTTTTGATTTATCATTTATATATTCAAGTATTACCAAATATGGTGGATTTATACTTGCTTTATTTACAGCCAATATTAAATTCATTCCTAATTTTTTCAAATGTGTTTCATTAAATACTTTAACTCTTATATTTTTATATTTTGATAATGTTTTTTTAATATATTTTATATATTCAATACTATTTAATTTATTAACTGGTTCATTAATTAAATCTCTTATTTCATTTTGATTATTATTAATTTTTAATATTTTTTCATATTTATTAGTATTAGCATATATATCAATTTTAGGTTGAATTATTTTTGTTTGATTATATTTAGTAAATTTATATAATCCTAACATTAAACCAGATATTTGATTTTCTATTGATAAATCATGATTAAATATAATTAAATATTTTTTATCTGTATTATAAATTTGTTTTCCTATTATTCCACATACCTCATTTGCATATTTATCCTCGCATGAATTTTTATTTACACCCACTAGTATTATATTTATATCATCCTCATAAAAATTCATCATCTGACCCTTCTTACCACTAAATTCTTTTTTTATATTTGTGCGCGTAGCGCTAGAAAAATTAAATCCTAATATTTTTTCAATATTAGTTATTTTATTATCACATGCAAATATTATTATTGTATTGTAACTTTCTACTAATTTTATTTTATTAATAATATTTATATTCATAATATATAATATATATAATATATTATATATTATTCTGCTATTTTTGTAAGTGTTATTAATCAAGGCGCACATGAGTGACTGTTGTGCCAATCTTTTGATTTAATTTGGATGATAAAAATGTTTTTAATTCATCTTTTGATGGAACTTCAGAACCATCAGAGTTATTAGACCACCATTCACTGAATTTAGAATACATTTCCTTAAATTTTACACTATCAGATACATCATCAGTATGTGTTACATGAGCTGTAAAGAAAGCATCGAAATGATTATCTTCTACTTCAGCTTCAGAATGTTCTTCTACTTCAGAATGTTCTTCTGGTGCAGGAGTTACACATGTTGATGCAGGTGGTGTAGTCTTTTGTTTTTGAACTGAACCATATAAATGATCAAGTAATAAATTAACTGATTGATTATTAAGAACTGATAAACCACTACGAACTTTTTGTTCAGTATAATTTTGTTCACTGTATAATTGAAGACGAAGTAATACCATGTTTAAAAGTGATCTATTTTTTTGCATAAATTGAACTAATTGGGTTTTAAAACCCAGGTCAAATAATGTAGCACATGATTGTTCTAATGAACGTCCCATATTTACCATCATATCATGTGTTTCAAGATTAAAACGAAATTCAGCAAGATTTTGATTTAATGTCATTATTATTACTATAATGCCTTATTTTTATATCATTTTATAAATCCTAAAATAAAAATTGAATATAATAATATTACACTATAATATAATAATAAATGAACATGACTAGTTTTACTAGTTTTATTATAAATATCAATAATCTTCCTATTGAGTTGCAATATAATATATTTTCATATTTGTCATTAGAAGAATTATTTATATTAAATAAACTACAAATAAATCAATTTACATCAATCTCATCATATATTGATTATTATCTTGATAATCATAAATATAAATATAAATTAAAAGATTGTATGTATCTGATTATGTTTGAAGAATATAGAGATTTAATATTTGAATATTTATATGAACTATTTACAAATATTGGAATAAAATTTGTAAATGATGTTGGAAAAGTAGGTGGAGCTACAAGTTATCATAATTTATCTATGGAAGAAAACCCTCGTGAAATTTATACTATTAGAGTAATAATGAAAAAAGATTTTACTGAATTTGAATATGAATTAACAAGCATTGGACATATTAATAATAATATGATAAATTATAATTTTGGTTATATTAATTTGCCAAAAAATACTCGATTCTTGGATTGTAATATATATAAAATATGTGACGAATTAGTAAATTTAGTTGATATATTGAGACTTGATAATAGAAAAATTATTAGTATTAAATATTGTAGTGAAAAATATAGTCATGATTTTATTATATTAAAAACATCAACTATCATTACTGACCAAATGTTATTGACTTATTAATATCCTTTTCTTTAATATTTTTTGATGAAGTGTAGGAAATTCTGACATACTATATATATATAAATAAATAATTATATTATTTATATATTATGTGTGGAATTTGGGCATTAATTGAGAAATCAAATAATCATCAGAAAGTAGATATTTCAAAGTATTTATCAGATTTCTGGCAGATTAAACATAGAGGTCCTGATAATTCTCATTTTGAAACTTTTAATCAAGTATATGTTGGATTTCATCGTTTAGCAATTATGGATACTAGTTTTAAAAGCAATCAACCTTATATTTTTAATGATATAGATCGCACTATTGTTTTTATTTGTAATGGTGAAATATATAATTTTCAAGAATTAGATAAAAAATATAATCTTAATATTGGAACAAGCGATTGTATGGTTATCCCTAAATTATATTTATTAGCACAGAATAATAATGAATGGTTTCATATGATGAAAAATGAAGTTAAAGGTGAATATGCATTTGTTATGTTTGAATTTGATAATATGAAACAATTAACTCGTTATTATGCAGGTCGTGATATGATTGGTATTAGACCACTTTATACAGTAGATAACCAAGGATTAATTAATGGAGATATTGATATGTTTAGTTCAGAGATTAAAGGTATGACTTGTTTCGATGGTAAAGTTGTTGAATTTGAACCTGGTACTATTATTATGACAGAAAAAACATTATCTTATTATAGTTCTCACAAATTTGATATGAAATTAGATTTATATAATATGCATAATGTTATTTATAATACTAATTTAGATGAAATTTTACCACAAGTAAGAACTGCTGTTATTAATAGTGTTAAAAGAAGATTACATGCTGATAGACCTATTGCATTTTTATTATCAGGCGGGGTTGATAGTAGTTTAGTTGCTGCAATTAGTGCTAAAATTTTAGGAGGAACAAATAGTCATATTAGAACATTTTGTTGCGGT
>JACCDO010184943.1_pt1 | contig 26255 bp, 24 predicted proteins | sample 7446101 | NCBI WGS metagenome assembly JACCDO01 (sample SAMN15323440, study PRJNA562643) | freshwater metagenome | isolation source: river surface water | place: USA:Blue River Watershed | collected 2017-08-16 | reverse complement strand
GACTGACCGCTGGTGTACCGGTTGTGGTGCCAACTGCACTGCCGGGTAGCTACGTCGGGACGAGATAAGCGCTGAAAGCATCTAAGTGCGAAACTCACCTCAAGATGAGACTTCCATATAGGGCCCTAGGAGACTACTAGGTTGATAGGCTGCAGGTGTAAAGTCAGTAATGGCATAGCTGAGCAGTACTAATTGCCCAAAAGCTTACCTACGGATTGTTACAGTTTCTACGGATATGTGTTGATAGAACTAAGATATTAGAAGCCTGTCTGCCGACAGGCAGGCAAGAAACAAGAAGCGAGAGAATAGAAATAAGAATCGAGACGATAAGTCTTGGCTCTTGGTTCTCGGCTCTAGAAATCTTGCAAAGATTTAGGCGGCCTAGCGCAGGGGTCCCACCTCTTCCCATCCCGAACAGAGAAGTTAAGCCCTGCAGCGCCGATGGTACTGGGGTTACACCCGGGAGAGTAGGTCGCCGCCACATTATTGAAGCCCTTCGAAGACTCGAAGGGCTTTTTGTTTTTAGCAGAAATACGAAATACGAAATACGAAATACGAAGTACGAGATACGATCTTCTATTAATGTCGAATGCCAAACACGGAGTGAAGAATGAAGAAGAGGGATTCGTGTGCTTACCTCAAATGGTACTTCTGAGGGTACTTGGTACATGGTACTTGGTACTTCGCCTGCCTACCGCAGGCAGATACAAGTTCTCGCTTCTTGCTAATGTCGAATGCCCAAGGCGGAGTGAAGAATGAAGAAGTAGGGATTCGTGTGCTTACTCAAATGGTGCTTTTGAGGGTACTTAGTACATTGTACTTGGTACTTTGTACGAGTTCTCGCTTCTTGCTAATGTCGAATGCCCAACGCGGAGTTTAGAATGAAGAAGAGGGGATTCGTATGCTTACTCAAATGGTACTTCTGAGGGTACTTAGTACCTTGTACTTGGTACTTTGTACAATGTAGTAGTCCTGCATTTTTTTAGTTTTCTCCTAAAAATACTACCTTGATCCCCATGAAAAAGATCGGTTTCTTCAGCGCCCTGATTCTGCCTGCATTACTCTTTATGGGAATGCAATGGGGAGGTCCCTTTCAGTGGATGATTCATGTCTTCGTTTTCCTGCTTGTTCCCCTAATGGATTATGTCATTCAAAAGGATACAGCCAATGTTCCAGCAGCTGAAGTGAGTGAAACCACGAAGGCTCAATTTTACAAGTTGATTACATTTATATGGGTATATGTTCAATTGGTAGTCTTGATCTGGGGCTTCTATTGGGTGAGTACCCAAGAATTATCTTGGATTTCTTGGCTCTCCTTTACCTCTGGTATGGCTTTGGTAACTGGAGGCATTGGGATCACTGTGGCGCATGAATTGGGCCACCGCTACGAAAAAATAGAACAGACTTATTCCAAAATCCTGTTGATGACGGTCTGTTACATGCACTTTTTTATTGAACACAACCGAGGGCATCATGTACGTGTAGCCACTCCTGAAGATCCAGCTACAAGTCGAAAAGGGGAGACATTCTATGCTTTTTGGTGGCGGTCTGTCACCCAAGGCTACCTCAGTGCTTGGCATCTAGAGATCGAAAGACTCCAAAGGAAAGGGCTTGGTTTTTGGTCACTTTCCAACCAGATGATCTGGTTTCAAATCCTTCCTCTAGTCTTTGTTTCCTTCTTTTTTGGTTTATTTTCTTACTTGGAGCAAAGACTTGTTTGGGAAGTACCGGCCTTCTTTATTATCCAAAGTATCCTTGGATTTTCTCTATTGGAGTTAGTTAACTACTTGGAGCATTATGGCATGGAACGCAAGCAATTGCCATCAGGAGCCTATGAAAAGGTGACTCCGCTTCATTCCTGGAATGCCTCCCAGTTGGTGAGTAATTTTCTCCTTTTTCAGTTGCAGCGCCATTCCGATCACCATGCATCGGCCCACAAGCGCTACCAGGTATTGGATCATAATGATGCAAGTCCCCAATTGCCGGCTGGCTATTCAGCCATGATCATTTTGGCTTGCATTCCACCACTCTGGTTTGCAGTGATGGATCCTCGCCTTTCGCAATGGCAAAAAGAACAAAGTATCGAATTAGTCCAGTAGGAAGTTGTTGAAGAAACTACTCTTTAGGGCCATCCAAACCACAAAAAATAACATTCCCCAGAATAGGTATATCCTATAAAAATCAGCAGTTTCCTTGTACCGATTTTCTAGGATTTCGGTTTTCTCCAAGGTGTCAATCTGCTCGAAAATTCGGTTCAATGCCTTTCCATCCGAGGCTCTGAAAAATTGCCCACCTCCTATAGTTGCAATCTCACGCAGGGTGCTTTCGTCTAAGTAACTCTCTACCATCTGGGGTCTACCAAAGAAATCAGTACCGTAGGGAACCATTCCGTCTTTTCCCACTGCAATGGTGTAGATTTTTATATCGAATGCCGTAGCAAGCTGCGCTGCAAAAATAGGGTCCACATTGCCGGCATTACTCTCTCCATCCGATAAGAGAATCATTACCTTGGAAGGGGACTCACTGTCTTTCATTCGGTTGGTTCCAGCTGCAATGGCAGATCCAATAGCCGTACCCTTGGCCTCGATCATGGAAAAATTAATCTCTTTAATCAGGCTTGTAAGTAATTTGTAATCGTTGGTTAAGGGAGAAAGCGAATAAGCTTCTCCAGAAAATACCACCATTCCAATTCGATCGCCAAATCTCCCATTTATAAAATCTACCGCTGTTTTTTTTGCGGCTTCCAAGCGATTGGGACTAAAGTCTTGGAGGTCCATGGATTCGGAAATATCCATTACCAACAAAATATCAATACCCTCAGTGTATTGTTCCACCCGTTCATTGCTTCGTTGCGGTCTAGCCAAGGCAAGCACCATAAAAATCAGAAAGAGGAAGAAAAATCCTGTAGGGATCAGCCGAAGGTAAGTCCAAGGATTGGCCTTGGCAACACGTTTGGGTAAGGAGAGTTCAAGAACAGGCTTCTTGAGAAATTTGATAAACTTTCGAATCAAGACCAACAAAGGAATCAACCAAAGCAAATTCAATAGCAATGGATTTTCCCATTCGTAGGATTGGAATGTCTCAGGCAAAAACCAAGACCAAGAAAAAAACTCAGCGAGTGCCTCTTTCATGGGTGATTTGGTTTAAGGTAGTGCGGTAGTTGGCTTTGGCTACTTCCAAAAGGTAGGAAGTGGCGGCGCGAGTATCTCCCTCTACTCCTGCATATATGACCATATCGATGCTTCGCAAGGCCTTGAATACTTCCTTATCGTCCATAGCAGTAGCGATTTCGCTAGAAGTCCATTCTTGAATAGGTTGGGCTCGTAAATGCTCTAGGTATCCTTTCCAAAGTCCAACTACCTCATCAGCAAGGGCCTGATTGGGATTTTGGGAAAGGGAGTCGGATAGTTTTTTCCATTTTCTTTCAAACTGAATCCAACGTAGTCTTTCTCTATTCTTTCTGAAAAGGCGTTTGATTCGTTCGGCAAAAACAAAGAATAAAATACCGATAAGAAGTAGAATTCCCCCAATAATGGAACTAAAAAAAAACCAGTTGAAGGGTTTGTCCAAAGTTTGGTAGATATTATTCTCCTTGAATTGCAATTGCTCGGGTATAGAATCCAAATTGAACTTCAATTTGAGTTCAGCATCCGTCGTATAATGCGTGATGCTATCGTATCGATTGAGTTCAAATACGGGTAAAGCCAGATAGGAGGAGGGCTCTAGTGAAAAATTGGAAAGAAAATACACGGCACTATCTTGTGTAATTCCTTCTGTAGTAGATGATACAAATGTTTTTTTCTCCAAAAAGACAAAAGGAGAGAAGTCGTAAGTAGAGTCTGGAAAAATAAGTTGAGCGGCTTGGGGATAGCTTGCCTTGAGCACATAGCCTACTCGCTCACCCAATTGAGCTGAATCTTTTATGAAATAGCCTGTCACTTGCACTTGTTGTGCAGAAATAGGAAAAGAAACTGCTAGCAGAAAAAGGAAAATAAGGATTCTACCCACGTTTCATTCGTTTATTTCGGTACTTAAACAAATCAATCAACGGAATCACAATGTCTTGTCTAGAATCTATGGCTAGGTAATTGATTTGATTTTTTTTACAGATTTCCTTCAAATGGGCGCGCTCACTAGTAAAAGTTTCTGCAATTTTTCTAGAAAAGCTCCCAAAAGCAGTGTTTATCCAAGTAGTCCTCCCGCGTTCCTTATCAAAGATGGGTACAATCCCCAAGGTAGGCAAGGCTGCTTCTCGAGGATCTGTCAATTGAATCGCCACCACATCGTGTCGCTCAGCAAGGGCTCGAAAGGAGCGCTCGTAATCCTGATCAATAAAGTCAGAAATTACGATTAGAATACTTCGTTTCTTGATTAGATTCAGTGCAAAGGTGAAGAGCCCATTCAAATTGGTCTTCAAACTTTTATTCTCGTGTTCAAAAATCCCACGAACTATTTTGACACCTTGCTTATTCCCTTTGGTAGGAAGAATCAATTTTTCTTTTTGGTCGGAATAAGAGATTAGTCCCACTTGGCTTCCATCGTAAACGGCTGCAAGCGTGAGTACCCCGGCAATCAATTTGCCTTGGTCTATTTTTTTCTGACCTTGTTGGCCTATATCTTGACTGCCAGAAATGTCCAGTAAGAAATACACGGATTGGTCTTTCTCTTCCTTAAAGGTCTTTACAAAGGTACCGTGCCCTTTGGCAGACACCTTCCATTCGATGGTACGTACATCGTCTCCGTACTGATAGGGCCTTAAATCGTCAAACTCTAAGCCAGATCCCTTGAAAAGTGATTGATACTCTCCCTGAAGGTGGTTGTTGGCCACTTTCCGGATCATAATCTCGTATTTTCTTAGTTTGCTAAATAGCTGATCCATGCGAAGGATTTGAATTAGCTAAGTTAAAGTCTTGGAGCGAAAATTAAAATTTGAGAGCCTATACCTCAGTGGATTTTATCCGTTAAAAAAACCTAATTTTAAGCCGTGAATAATCGCTTTATCCCAATTCTTCTTCTGGTACTGGGTATCTCTTGTACTAGCAATTCCTCCCCTCAAGGGGTGTTGGATGAAGATTTGATGGTGTCCATACTCGTAGAGATACAACTTGCAGAAGGGAAAGTAAGCTCCTTGCCGATTACGTATGACTCTTCGCAGGTTTTATATTCTTTACTAGAAAAAGATATTTTTTCAAAACATGGGGTCTCTGATTCAGTTTTCATAACAAGTATGGAGTATTACCTAGAAGATGCTGAAAAGATGGACCGCATGTATGCTCGTGTCATCGATTCCTTAGTCGTACTTGAAAGCAATCCCAAGCCAACGAAGTAAGCCGAATGCTTTACCCAGCCAATCTTGAGCAAAAAATTAACTTCGTAAAGATCAAGGAACTGCTCAAAGCAGAATGTACTTCCTCTTTAGGGCAAGGGTATGTGGATTCCATTACATTTTCCACCGACTTGAACTTGGTACAGCGCCTGCTAGATCAAACTGAAGAATTTCGTCAACTCCTGATCGCAGGGGAATCCTTTCCTACCTCGCATTTCACCAACTTGAATCCCTACCTTGAAAAAGCAAAGTTGGAAGGGGCCTTCCTGGAGCAAGATGAATTTCAGGAAGTCAAATTAGCACTGCAAACACTCAAGTCCTGCATTACCTTTTTTCAGAAGTTTGGTGACCCTTATCCAAGCCTTAAAGCCTTACTAGGCCTGCTGATGGACCTAGATTTGAAACTACTTCAAGTGATTGATCAAGTATTGGATGAAAAGGGAAAACTGAGAAGTAATGCTTCGAAAGAGCTTCAACTGATTAGATCTCAACTACTCTATGAAGAAGGTCGTTTGAGAAAGGTGATGGAGCGGATATTCAAAGAGGCTCGCGCCAAAGGGCTTATGCCAGAGGATGCGGCCATGACCATTCGGGGGGGTAGAATGGTAATTCCCATTGCAGCTGAAAATAAGCGCAAGCTGCGCGGCTTTATTCATGACGAGTCAGCTACTGGGCAGACCGTATTTATGGAGCCTGAAGAAGCACTCGATATCAATAATGAGATTCGTGATCTGGAGTATATGGAAAAGCGCGAAATCATACGGATTCTCACTCGTTTGACTGATCAGCTTCGTCCCAACATTCCTGCATTACGTAAAGCCACCAATTTCTTGGGCGTTCTCGATTTTATCCGTGCAAAGGCGCGTTTTGCACTCAAAACGGATAGCCATAAGCCTATTCTTACCCAAGAGAGGACTCTTCAATGGTCACATGCACGACATCCTATTCTAGAGATTTCGCTCAAAGCTCAAGGGAAACAAGTGGTCCCACTCAACCTAAAACTGGATCATCAAAAGCGCTTGCTTCTTATTTCTGGCCCCAACGCGGGCGGTAAATCTGTAGCACTGAAAACCGTCGCTCTGCTCCAATACATGCTCCAGTGTGGACTATTATTACCCGTACATCCGGATTCCAAAAGTTCTTTATTCGATCACTTTTTCATAGATATCGGGGATGAGCAAAGTTTGGAGAATGATCTCAGTACCTACTCATCCCACCTGATGAGTATGAAGTACTTTACTCAGTTTGCCAACAAAAAAACCATCCTTTTCATTGATGAATTTGGGACGGGTACCGAGCCACAATTTGGGGGTGCTATTGCAGAATCGATCCTATTGGCCTTGGCCAAACTAGGGGCCTATGGAGTAATCACCACTCATTATGGCAACCTGAAGCAATTAGCGGACAAGCAACAGGGTTTGGTCAATGGTGCCATGCGTTACGATGTTGAAAAGTTGGAACCACTGTATCAACTTGAAATTGGGAAGCCTGGATCTTCTTTTGCACTTGAAATTGCCTCAAAAATTGGACTTTCAAAGGAGATCGTAGCCTATGCCAAGGATCAAATTGGTGAGGAGCGGGTACGGTATGACCGACTCTTGACCCAACTGGAGAATGAAAAAAATCAATATGCTCTTCTACTTAAAGAAGTTAAAGAAAAGGACAAGCTTCTAGAGGCCAAACTTAAGGAGTATGGCCAATTGAAGGAAACTTTGGAGCAAACTAAGAAGCAATACATCCAAGAAGCAAAGGTGGAAGCCAAATCGCTGCTAGATCAAGCCAATAAAAAAATCGAATCCGTGATTCGTGAGATCAAGGAAGGGAAAGCAGAGAAAGAAGTGACCAAATCCCTTCGGAAGGAGTTGGATGTATTTAAGGAGGAGGTCAAGCCTGAAAAAGTAGCTGTTCAAGACCCTGAGATCCAAGTAGTCGAAGGCCTAATTCAGGTTGGAGATTGGGTTCGCCTCAAAGACAATGGGGCCATAGGCGAAGTACTTCTCCTGAAAAGTAAGGATGCGGAATTGCTAATTGGAGACCTTAAATCTACTGTGAAAGTTTCCCGATTGGAAAAAATTGCAAAGGCGACCGCCAAGAAGGAATTGAAATCCATGGAGAAGCGTGGGAGCTATCAGACCACGACGAAAATGATGGACTTTTCGCCCAATTTAGATTTGCGTGGACGAAGGGGAGAAGAGGTGCTTCCGCTGATCCAAACCTTTATTGACGAAGGCTACATGTTGGGCGTGAAAAATCTGCGCATTGTCCATGGAAAGGGAGACGGAATCTTACGCGAGGTAACCCGTAATCTGCTTCGGACCATGGCGCAGGTAGGGAAATTGGAAGACGAACACGCCGATCGCGGGGGTTCTGGAGTCACTTTGGTGACCCTTAACTAGACTTCTAAACTTATTTTTTAACCAGGTTGAAGGTGTAATTCCCAGAAAGAGAGGCGGTACCATCCACTCTTGCACCCGGAGCAGGAATTCTGAATTCCAATCGTAAGGTAGTGCCTGTTTGTGTAAAGGAAATCTCGCGAGTTGCTGCTGGCTTACTTCCTGTCAAAACAAACTTGTCAAAGTTTGTTCCTGCAAAACTCCAATTTCCATTGGCGTCAAATAACTCTGCCGCATTTCTTGTGGAATAGGTTTTGGTAGCCCCTGCATTGAGAAATAGTTCAAAAGTTGCGTACGTATTCGTTTCAGTCTGTCCATCTCGCGTTACGGATCCTCCGCCGGCTACCGTCCACTGCGCAGTACCCGTTCCGGTAAGGGCCTCTGTCGCAATTTGTTCTGGGGTTTTCTTGGTGTCTGGTTTTTCCTTTTCCTTACAGGATACTACTAGGGTAAAAATTACTGCAAAAGCAAGAAGTGGTAAAAATCGGGAATACATATAAATTTTATTTTTCGAATTGAGATAGGACAAGAATACGGTGCAATTTCATTACTTGAAATCTTCCAGGCTTATTTTTTTTTCGCAAAAGTCATATTCTCGTGGTTCGTTGGAGCAAATCACCAAAATTCTATCCTTTGCATATCGCTTAATCAATTCCAAATACCAGTTTACCCCTTGCTTATCCAAGTTGGTCGTAGGTTCATCTAAAAAGAGTAGGGGGACCTCAGAAAAAATGGCTAGGGCAAGTTTAACACGTTGCTTCATGCCAGACGAAAACTGAGAAATGGATTTGGACTGGTGTTTTTCCAAACCTAAAATCGCTAAAATCTCCTGAGTGGTAAGTTGATTGAGCGTCTTTTTGAATTGAAAATGGAAGGTAAGCGCCTCATTCAAGGTGAATTCTTCAGGCAATTCGAGGTAGGGGGTAGCGATGGCTAGAGATCGAAACCAGGATTCTTCAGCAAGTATGCCAGTTGCACCATGGTATTCGATACTCCCTTGGGTTATGGGAATGGCTCCTGAAAGGCACTTTAGCAAGGTGGATTTTCCAGATCCATTGCCTCCAGTAATGGCAAGCGTATCACCTGCCGAAAGTTCCAAGTCAAGATTTTTAAAAATCCATTCGCGATGAAAGCGCTTGGATGCGTTCTGAACTTGGAGACTGAACATGTTAGTTGATATAGCCTTTCATAACCCCACGCTCAGAGGAACGAATAAAATTCAAGATTTCATCACGTTCCTTGGTGGCAGGAAGGTTGATTTCAATTTCTTCAAGGGCGCGGCTGTTGTTTAGGCTATTCAAGAATAGGTAGCGGTATACCTCCTGAATGTGTGCGATGGTTTCGCTAGAAAACCCTCTTCTCCGCAATCCTAGGGAATTGACACCCGCATAGGTAAGTGGCTCACGGGCCGCCTTGGTGAAGGGAGGAACGTCTTTTCTTACCAAAGAACCACCCGAAATCATGGCATGCATGCCCACTTTCACAAATTGGTGGATGGCACTAGATCCTCCGATGATTGCCCAATCTTCAATGACCACGTGGCCTGCAATTTGAACAGAGTTGGCAACGATAACATGGCTACCAATGACACAATCGTGCGCCACGTGTACATATGCCATCAACAAGCAATTGCTTCCTACCACAGTCGTCTGCTTGTCTACTGTCCCGCGTGATATGGTTACACACTCTCTAATGGTGGTATTGTCTCCAATGAATACTGTGGATTCCTCTCCTTGGAATTTTAGATCCTGAGGAATTCCTGAAATAACTGCCCCTGGAAAAATCTTGCAATTTTTGCCAATTCGGGCTCCTGGGTAAATGGTCACGTTGGAACCGATCCAGGTATTGTCTCCAATGATCACATCTTCGTGAATCATGGTGAATGGATCAACATGTACACCTGAACCCAAGGAGGCATTAGGATGGATAGAAGATAGGTGACTTATCATATATCTTTTCGAGTAATGCTTGCAGTCATGATTGCCTCACAAACGAGTGTATTGCCAACATAGGCTTCTCCCTTCATTTTTGCAATTCCTCTACGAATAGGAGCAAGTAGTTCACACTTAAAAATAATGGTGTCGCCTGGTAAGACCATTTTTCTAAATTTGCAACTTTCAATTCCCAGGAAATACGTCCAGTAGTTTTCTGGATCTTCTACTGAACTGAGTACCAAAATGCCTCCCGTCTGCGCCATGGCTTCTACTTGCATCACTCCTGGCATCACGGGATTTCCTGGAAAATGCCCCATAAAGAAGGGTTCATTCATGGTTACATTCTTCACTCCAGCCACTACGGTTTCATCCAAATAGATGATTTTATCTATCAACTGGAACGGGTAGCGGTGAGGTAAAATATTGCTAATCTGGTTGATGTCCATCACTGGAGGGAGCTTTGGATCGTAGTATGGAATGTGGGTGGACCCCATTTTCTCCATGGCTCGCTTTAGTTTCTTGGCAAAAGCCACATTGGCAGCATGCCCAGGTCGAGCAGCCAAAATTTGTGCTTTCAAAGGTCTTCCCACTAGGGCCAAGTCTCCCACCACATCCAATAATTTGTGGCGAGCGGGCTCGTTTTTGTAGCGCAGATCCACATTGTTGAGGATTCCCTCCTTCTTTACTTCTACAGTTTCTTTATTGAACATTTTGGCAAGATGTGCCAACTCCTCTTTTTCGACGATACGGTCTACCACCACAATAGCGTTGTTCAAATCCCCACCTTTGATGAGGTTGGATTTGTACAACATCTCCAATTCGTGTAAGAAACAAAAGGTTCGGCAAGAGGCGATTTCAGATCTGAATTGACTGATGTCGGTGATCGAGGCGTGCTGACTACCGAGTACTGGTGAATTGTAGTCTACCATCACGGTGACACGGTAGTTGCTGGCAGGCAACGCTACCATTTCTACTTCTCTTGAAGGGTCTTTGTATTGAATGGTTTCTTGAACCTCAAAAAACCGCCTTAAGGCATTTTGTTCTTCGAGTCCTGCATCCTCTAACACTTCAATAAACTGGATGGAAGATCCATCCATAATCGGGCGCTCAGGAGCGTCTGATTGAACCAAGACGTTGTCAATTTCCATGCTCACCAAAGCAGCCAGCACATGTTCTACTGTGTAGACGCGAGCACCATTCTGTTCTAGCGTAGTTCCACGGGACACATCCACGACTAAGTCACAATCCGCATCCACGGTAGGACGACCTTCCAAGTCTATGCGTTGGAATTTAATTCCGTGGTTTGGCGGTGCTGGCAAAAAGGTCATGTTTGAAACCACGCCTGTATGCAGTCCTACCCCGGACAATTCTACCTGCTTTTGGATCGTGTGCTGTTTAACTTTCATGTGCTGTACTCTAAAACGTGATTTGGATCACAAAATTACCCCTTTTTTTCTAGTTGTTGGATTCGTTTCTGTAGATCATTCAAATTTTTAAATACAGCATAGGAGCGAAGGAAATCTTTCAAATCCATTGCCAAGAATCCAAAAAGAGACTTTCCTGATTCTTTAATCGTTTTACTGATCCCTGTATTAGCACCGATAGTGGTATGGTCGGCAATTTTAATATGGCCCACAATACCGACTTTTCCGGCAAGGACACAATATTTCCCTATTTCTGTGGATCCAGAAATGCCTGTTTGAGCAGCGATGACGGTATGTTCTCCCACAATCACATTGTGCGCAATATGCACCTGATTATCAATCTTTACTCCTTTGCGGATTAGAGTGGTCCCCATGGTCGCACGATCGATGGTGGTATTGGCACCAATGCTGACCTGGTCTTCGAGTACCACATTACCAACCTGTGGGATGGTTTTATAAGATCCGTCAGACTGAGGAGCAAAACCAAATCCATCGGACCCTATGACCGCACCAGAATGGATGACACAGTTTTTTCCAATTTGGGTGTCTGAATGTATTTTGGCTCCCGCATGGATTACAGTTCCATCTCCAATTTGTACACGATCACCTACATAGGCGTGTCCATGGATCTTAACGCCTGTTCCAAGAATGCAATTTTTTCCGATGTAAGAAAAAGCACCTCTGTACCCATTTTCTCCCATGCTACTACCTTCAGCCAGGTAACTTGGTTCTTCTACTCCTACCAATGCCGCCTGATTGAGTTGCTGGTAAGCCTCTAGTAAGGTGGTGAATCCCGTGTAGGCATCTTTTACTCGAATTAAGGTGGTTTTATAGGGTTTACTTGCTACAAAATCATGACTTACAATCACTGCTGTGGCAGCGGTTTCATAGAGAAAGGATTCGTACTTGGTATTCGCTAAAAAGGCAACACCCCCAGGTTGACCCTCTTGGATTTTATCCAGGCGATGCACTTTCTGGGTGGAATCCCCTTCTACGGTTCCACCTAAAATACCAGCAAGTTGTTCCAGCGAAAATTCCATTGGTAGCAGAGTGGTTTAGTAAGGCAAAATTAAACTTTTTGCCACGCATACGTAATGTTTTTCCACCATCTTACTCATAATCTTGATGTTTGGTAAATCAGCGGCAGTGGCAACATCGACCACTTCTCCTTTTTTGGTCAATATGGAGATGCGGTCTTTTTCCAAGTACCCGTAATTGCTAATCGTTCCAGTAGAAAAAAAGTAGCCCAACTCCTCTTCTGGAACTTGCAGTTTTTTCAATGCCTTACTGCGCAATTGTTCAATTTCAAGGTTAGAGAAGGGTTCATTGACGAGATTAATTTTGAATAACCTACGAGTCAAAAACATTTGGGAAATGTTCTGAAGTACGTAGTCGGAATCGTTTTTCCAAAGTTTGATTGCTCCCCAGATGTCAAAATCATCCAACTGCAAAAACTTTTTCAGCAGGTTCTTGTCTGCCTTAAAGTCAGCGAGGCTTATTTCTTGATTCATAAAGTAGGCCATCTCTTCGGTGACATAAAAGCTTCTTCCAGCTTGTGCTAATTTTTTGGCGCGCTGGATCAGGTTGATCAGCATTTTCTCCGCACTCACTGTTGTTTTGTGCAGGTATACCTGCCAGTACATGAGCCTTCGGGCACTCAAAAAATTCTCAATGGAATAGATCCCTTTTTCTTCAATGACGAGCTGATCATCCTTAACCGCCATCATTTTGATGATTCGATCTGCGCCAATAGTACCCTCTGATACCCCAGTAAAGAAGCAATCGCGCTGCAGGTAGTCCAAGCGGTCGATGTCCAACTGGCTAGATACAAGCTGATGTAGAAATTTTTTGGGATACTGATTTTTGAAGATTTGTAGCGCCAAAGTCAATTGTCCTCCAAATTCCTCATTCAGTAATTCTATCGTCAATAATGAGAGTTCTTCGTGTGGAATCCCTTCCAAGAGGCTGTATTCCAAGGCATGAGAAAAAGGACCGTGTCCGATGTCATGCAGGAGAATAGCTAAAAGTGCAGCCTCGTATTCTTTTTCTGTGATTTCAGTTCCTTTAATGCGTAGATTGTCCAAAGTAATGCTCATCAGGTGCATCGCACCTAGTGCATGGTGGAATCGGGTATGCAATGCACCCGGGTACACAAAATCAGTTAAACCCAATTGCCTAATTCGGCGTAATCTCTGAAAGTAAGGATGGTCAATGATGGCAAAAATTAACTCGCTAGGTATGGTGATAAAACCATAAACGGGATCATTGAGTATTTTCTGGCTTTTCAATCAGCGCGGATTTGATTGACTCAAAAGTAATTATAATTTTAGAAGAAAAGGGAAGAAAGATGTCTCAAAAATTCCAGGTGCTGTGGGCAGACGATGAAATTGACCTACTCAAACCACACCTTCTTTTTTTGGAAGGGAAAGGTTGCGTGATCACCACCGTAAATTCGGGAGTGGATGCCATCGAGGAGGTCGAAAAGGCCAATTTCGACGTAGTGTTTCTGGATGAAATGATGCCAGGAATGACAGGTTTGGAAACGCTCCAACAAATCAAACAACTCAAGCCTCAGATCCCTGTAGTCATGATCACCAAGAGCGAGGAGGAGCAATTGATGGATGAAGCGATAGGAGGGAAAATCGCGGATTACTTAATCAAGCCCCTTAATCCCAGCCAGATTTGGCTGTCTGTTAAGCGGATTCTTCTGAACAAGCAACTAGTAGAATCCAAAACAACTCAAAATTACCAGCAAGAATTCAGACAAATTGGACAGGCCCTGGATGAAGCCTCGACTCCACAAGAATGGGCTGATCTGTATAAAAAGCTCACCTTTTGGGAGATGGAAATTGATCATACCGAAAACAAGAACATGTTGGAAGTGCTTGAAGCCCAAAAAATTGAAGCCAACCATTCTTTTGGTCGATTTGTGAAAGACAATTATTTGGACTGGATTTCTGAACCGGAGAAAGATGCTCCGCTCCATTCTCCACAGGTACTTCGAGAATGGGTGTTTCCTTTATTGAAAAAGAAACGATCCGTATTTTTTATTCTAATTGATAATCTTCGCCTTGATCAATGGGAAGAGATCGAGCCCCTGCTTAGTCCCTACTTCCATGTGGAGGAAAAGTCGACTTACTACAGTATTCTTCCCACCACCACTGCATTCGCTCGGAATGCCCTTTTCTCTGGAATGATGCCCTCTGAGATGGCGAGTCGCTATCCGCGTCTTTGGGAAGATGAAGACTCCGAAGAGGGAAAGAACAAAAATGAAGAGGAATGGCTCAAGATAAACCTCGAAAAAAATAGACTTCCAGTGAAGTTCTCCTACCATAAAATTTTACAAATGCAGGAAGGAAAAGCGGTCTTGGATCAATTCCATACTTTACTTCAAAACGAATTCAATGTGTTGGTATACAATTTCGTAGACATGATTTCCCATGCGCGAACTGACATGAAAATGATCCGGGAATTGGCTCCCGACGAATCTGCGTATCGATCGCTTACCCGTAGTTGGTTTGAGCATTCCTCTTTGTTTGAACTCATGAAAAAGATCCAGCAAGTGGGAGGAGAAGTGATTTTAACCACCGACCACGGAACCAAAAGAGTAAATAGGCCCTACAAGATTATTGGGGACAAAAATATTACTACCAATTTGCGCTACAAACAGGGAAGAAACTTGAATTATGAGTCAGGAAAAGTTTTTGAAGTGCGGCGCCCTGAGGATGCTAAGCTTCCCCGCTTGAATGTGTCCTCTACCTATGTTTTTGCTGTGGAGGATTATTTCTTTGCTTACCCCAATAATTACAATTTCTACGTGAGTCATTACAAGGATACTTTTCAGCATGGGGGGATCTCGCTTGAAGAAATGATCATTCCTATTGTACATTTGCGTTCCAAATCCTAATCCATTTGCACTCTTTTTCCTACTCATTGAACCAACTAGACGAAGTAGCCCAACGGCTCCTTCAAGAAGCAGGCGAAGAAAAAGTATGGGTTTTCAAAGGTCAGATGGGAGCCGGCAAGACTACCTTGATCAAATCACTCGCGAAAGTCTTGCAGGTGGAAGGTCAGGTCAGCAGCCCTTCGTTTGGAATAGTAAATGAGTACCAAACCCAAGCCCAAGGATTGATCTTTCATTTTGATTTTTATCGCTTGGATGATCCTATGGAAGCCTTGGATATCGGAATAGAAGAGTATTTTTATAGTGGAAACTATTGTTGGCTCGAATGGGCAGAAAACATTGCAGCCTTTTTACCGGAGCGTTTTTTTCTAATCGAACTAACCTTAGAATCCGAAACTAGAAGATTGTTAACCCTACACCACCACCAAGATGGCCACTGAATTGTCTGGAATAGCCGCTGTGGGATTGATCCCAAAAGAGTCTCCCGCTCAACTAAAAAAAGGAGGAAAGCCCATTACTCTAGGCATGCCTAAAGAGACTTCGACCGAAGAGAAGCGGGTGGTACTCAGTCCTGAGGCAGTTCGCATTTTGAGTCAAAATGGAATTGAGGTGCTGGTAGAAACCCAGGCTGGAGAGCGCGCTAAGTTTTCGGACCAGCAGTTTTCCGATGCAGGAGCGAAAATAGCCTACTCTTCCAAGGAAGTCTTTGCTGCGGATGTGGTGGTAAAAGTAAATGCCCCGACGGAAGAGGAAATCGCGGATATGGGTTCGGGCGCTTGCTTGATTTCAGCTCTGCAACTTGAAAAGCAGGAGTCCAGTTACATCCAAGCGCTTAATGCTAAAAAGATTACTGCACTTGCTTTTGAATACCTAGAGGATAAAGTGGGCGGGATGCCCGTAGTCCGAGCCATGTCAGAAATTGCAGGAAGTACGGTCATGCTTATTGCTTCGGAATACCTCTCAAGTGTAAATGAGGGCAAAGGATTGATTCTGGGTGGAATTACGGGTGTTCCGCCTACCCAAGTAGTGATCATCGGAGCGGGGACTGTGGCTGAATATGCGGCACGAACAGCTCTTGGCTTGGGTGCAAACATCAAGATTTTTGACAACCACCTGTACAAGTTACGGAGGATCAAACAATTGCTTGGGCAGCAGATTGCGACCAGTACCATAGACAATACCAGCCTTTCCCAGGCATTGACAGAAGCGGATGTGGTGATAGGGGCTTTGCGTGCTGAAAAAGGAAGAAATAAAATTGTGGTCACTGAAGAAATGGTTTCCAAAATGATACCAGGTAGCGTGGTAATTGATGTAGGCATTGATCAAGGCGGTTGTATCGAGACTGCACGAATGACTACGCACGAAAATCCTGTCTACCGTACACATGAGGTGATTCACTATGGTGTACCCAATATTGCCTCGCGAGTGGCAAGAACGGCCTCCTATTCCTTGAGCAATATTTTTACCCCTATTCTCCTCCACATGAACGACCTCGGAGGCGCTGAGGAAATGATATTTACTTACAAGTGGTTCCTCAAAGGCGTGTATACCTACCGAGGTAGTTTGACCAATGCTTTTTTGGCAAAGAAATTTGGACTTAGCCACAAAGAGTTGCAACTACTACTTGCTGCTCGATATTGATTTCAAGTAGAGGAATTCACTCGTTTTAGATTTAAAAAAATGACTTATTTTTGATGGAATCTTCAGCGAACTCCCAATCAGCGCTTATGCGAAAAGTTCTACTTGTACTTTCCTTCATTTTTAGTGCTGCATTTGCAGTTGCTCAGCAGGCTCCTGTCACCTATCTCAAGGCAAAATCAGAATTAGATGCCAAAGAATACGCTTTGGCAATAGATGGATTTAAACCCTTTCTGGATGAGGCTACTTATGGGGTTCTTTCGCATTATGCTGCTTTTCACAGCGCCGAAGCCGCACTTCAACTCCTTCAAGCTCCCCTCGCCATCGAGTTATTGACCACTTTGAAGGGAAAGGATTGGAACCATTCTGAAGAGGTTACCTATCTACTTGCCTTGGCTTATTTTCAAAACAACCAATTGGTTGAAGGCCTTCAAGCATTAAAAGAGCTTACTCGTGAACCTTGGGTAAGTAAAGGGTATCGTGTATCTTTTGAATATTTACAAACCACCTCATCAAATTTTTTGATTACTCATTTGAGTGAGTTTAAGGAGAATCAGGGATTTACTGCTGCATTGGCTTATGTGCTTCAACAAAAGTCAATTATGTCTACTCCTGAACGCAGTATCCTGAACCAAATTATTCAGTCTGGGGCACAACCGGCATTGAAGGATAAGGTCTTGGATTTGGTGGTTATCCTCCCATTTACAAATAGGTCCGATCAGACTATTTCCGCCTTGGAGTCGAATAACTTCCTGCTCGAGCTTTACCAAGGCATCGCCTTGGAAGTAGCTTCTCTAAAGGCTGATGGGGTAGCAATTCAGTTGCATACTTTCGATTCCAAACGAGATCTCAATTACCTCAATGCGCTTGTCAAAGAACCTACCGTACTTGCTGCAGACGTAATTGTGGGTCCTATTTATCCCGAGGAAAGTGAATTGATCAGTGCTTTCGCGGAGTCGCAAAAAATTCCATTTATTCACCCTCTTTCCAATCTTGGGGATCGTTTTGAGGGAAACCAGTTTAGTTTTTTGTTTAGGCCCTCCTTGAATTCTCTAGCAAATGGGGTAGTGAAAGCATTGCAAACCCAAGCCTGGGGTAAAACTGTTGCAATTGGCTACAGTGGAAGTTCAAGGGACGAGCAGTTGGCAATACTTCTTCAAAGCCAATTGGAGAAAGGAGGGTTTGCCTTAGCCAAAGTCCAAAAAGTAGATTCAAAATCAGCGAGTACCTTTTTACAAGATTTAGGAGTACGTAGAGGAAATAGACCTGCTGTGGATCAAGTAATTTTGCTTTCCGATGATCCAGCACTTGCCCAGCCTGTTTTTTCCTTGATGGAAAGTATCTCTACGAATGTTCCATTGCTTGTTATGGATTCTTGGTTAGGATTTAATTTCTCGAATTACGAGATGCTTGAATACGAAAACTTTTATTTCATTTCTAACAACACCCCCAAATACCATTCCGAGGAGATAGTCGCATTCCAAGATTTGTTTTACGAAAAGCACTTGCAATTCCCTTCCACCAATTCACTTTTAGGTGCTGAATTGGTACATTGGATTCATTCCAATGCCGAATTCGCAAATGACTTTGACCTCCGCCCTAGTTTAGATCGGAAGGGCTACCAGCCGGGTCGTCTTTCTTGGGGATTTAATTTCCAAAAAGTGAACAACAACAGCTATTCTCCTGTTTTTAAACTTGAATCTGGAGTACTGATCCCATTAAATTAACTCATGCAAATTTCTGAAAGCAAACGGCTATTTGCCTATGCTAAAAATTTTATTCCTGGAGGAGTGAATTCCCCTGTTCGTGCATTCCGTGCAGTTGGTGGTGAACCCATCTTTATCAAGAAAGCAGACGGAGCCTTTATTTACGATGAGGACGGAAATTCGTACATCGAATTAATCAATAGCTGGGGCCCAATGCTTTTGGGACACAATTCTCCGATAGTCCGGGAGGCAGTGATTCGTGCCATGGAGGATGGAACTTCCTTTGGAGCACCTACTGCTCGCGAGGTAGAAATGGCGGAACTTTTGGTCGGAATGGTACCTTCCCTCGAAAAAGTGCGTATGGTCAATTCGGGTACTGAGGCCACCATGTCTGCGATTCGGGTGGCGAGAGGGTACACCGGAAGAGATAAATTCATCAAGATGGAAGGGCACTACCATGGACATGGAGATTCATTTCTTATCGCTGCGGGTTCTGGTGCGATTACCATGGGACATCCTGACTCACCAGGTGTCACCTTAGGAACAGCCAAGGACACGCTTTTGGCTCCTTACAATGATTTAGCAGCAATAGAATCCTTAGTAGATGCCAATAAGGGTCAAATTGCAGCCTTAATTTTGGAGCCTGTTCCTGGAAATATGGGGCTCACATTACCCCAAGAGGGCTATCTGAAAGGCCTACGTGAAATCTGTACTCGTGAAGGAATCGTCTTGATTTTCGACGAGGTGATGACGGGATTCCGATTGGCCAAAGGCGGTGCGCAAGAACGCTTCGGGGTCATTCCAGATTTGACGACCCTAGGTAAGATTATTGGCGGAGGCATGCCAGTAGGTGCCTATGGTGGAAAAAAGGAAATCATGGACTTTGTGTCCCCAGCAGGACCTGTTTACCAAGCTGGAACCCTTTCTGGTAATCCCATTGCGATGGCGGCAGGATTGGCCATTTTACGTCACCTAGATTCCCATCCTGAAGTATATGCTCGTTTGGAAACGATAGGGAATGAACTTTGCAACGGGATTAAGGAAATCAATGCCAGTTTGGGATTAGACTACTCCCTCAATCATTTGGGAAGCATGTATTCCTTGTTCTTTACTTCAGCATCCGTAACGGATTTTGAATCTGCAAAGAAATCCGACACCCAACTTTTCGGTCGCTATTTCCAAAGCATGTTGAAGCGAGGCGTTTATTTAGCACCCTCACAATTTGAAAGCCTCTTTTTATCGACTGCCTTGACAGGCGAACTGATAGGTAAGGTCCTTCAAGCGCATGAAGAAAGCATGAAAGAAATTCATTAAAAGGGAAAAAGCAGTGAAAGTTTACGGTATAAAAAATTGCGATACGATGAAGAAAACCTTTGCCTTCTTGGAGGAAAAGGGAATTTCTTACGAATTTATCGATTACAAAAAGCAGGCCCCTAGTGCAGACCTCCTTAAAAGCTTCCTCTCCAAGACTAATTTGGAAACCTTGGTCAATCGACAGGGGACTACTTACAAGAAATTGGAGGATGCACAGAAAGAGGCGGTACTGCAAGAGTCAACTGCACTTCCTATTTTAATGGCTCAGCCCAGCATGATCAAAAGACCCTTGATTGAGTACACTGACGGAAGTATCACCTTGGGATTTGTGCCTGATCAGATTGCCCCAAAATTGAAGTAAAGGAATCTCTTTTATCCCAGTTTAATTCTTCCTCAAAAATTAGAATTGTGGAGGAAAAAATGTAGGCAAGTGCTTCAAAATATCGCGACTCATGCTGTCTAGTTCATAGGAAGGCTTCCAACCCCAGTCGGCTCTGGCTCTGCTGTCGTCAATGCTATCTGGCCACGAGTCCGCAATGGATTGACGGAAATCCACTTGGTAGTTGATTTCAAAGTTAGACACCTCTTTTTTGATGCTTGCAAAAATCTCTTTCGGAGAAAAACTCATCCCTGCTAGGTTGTAGCTAGAGCGGATTTTGACCGCTTCTTTTGGAGCATTCATCAAATCCAAGGTAGCCTTGATGGCATCCGGCATGTACATCATTGGGAGGTAGGTGTCTTCGCTCAAGAAACAAGTAAAGGGCTGCTTTGAAATCGCCTTATGGTAAATATCCACTGCGTAGTCGGTGGTACCCCCACCAGGAAGTGATTTGTAACCAATTAATCCCGGATACCGAAGGCTTCGTACATCTACCCCATATTTTTCGAAGTAGTAGTTGCACCACCCCTCACCAGCAAGTTTGCTGATTCCATAGACCGTGTTTGGATCTTTTTCACAAAACTGCGGAGTGTTAACTTTTGGGGTGCTAGGGCCAAAAACAGCAATGGAAGAAGGCCAATAGATTTTATCCAGTTCACATTCTTTGGCGAGTTCCAATACATGGAGTAGACTGTCCATGTTGAGCTGCCAAGCAAACTGTGGATTTTTTTCACCTGTGGCAGATAGCACTGCTGCGAGGTGGTAGATTTGAGTGACCCGCTCCTTTTTCACCAAAGCTCCCAAGGATTCCTTGTTCATCACGTCCAATACTTCAAATCTGCAGTAAGGAAAAAGTGTGCTAGCGGTGGGTCTGAGGTCAGTTGCTATGACTTGGTCACTGCCAAATTGATCTGCTAAAGCTCGGGTTAATTCTGAGCCAAGTTGCCCAGCTGCTCCAATAATAAGGATTTTATCCATAGGGTGGTGTTTCACAAGACCCTTATTTTTGGTGAGGGTTTTTGTTTTATATTTGGGTTCACTTGTGCAAAAATAATAAAATTCACCTGTTCCAAGCGGATTTTTGATCAGCGGAACTTGAAATTTTGCCAAGTTCAATTCCTAATCAAAAAACCATGTACGAGCAGTTTAAACCCAAATTAGAACAAGAATTGCAATCCATCGAAGAAGCCGGTTTGTTTAAAAGAGAGCGCATCATTACCTCTCCTCAGGCTGCCGAAATCACCATTGCGGGAGGGAAGCAGGTGCTGAATTTTTGTGCAAATAACTACCTAGGGCTTTCATCGCATCCTCGCGTAATTCAAGCAGCAAAGGATGCCATCGACTCTCATGGTTTTGGAATGTCATCCGTCCGATTTATTTGTGGCACGCAGGACATTCATAAAGAATTAGAGCGGAAGTTATCAGAGTTTTTGGGTACAGAAGACACTATTTTGTATGCAGCTGCTTTTGACGCCAATGGAGGAGTATTCGAGCCTCTTTTTGGTGCTGAGGACGCCATCATTTCAGATGCATTGAATCACGCCTCCATCATTGATGGGGTGCGCCTTTGCAAGGCCATGCGGTACCGCTACGAGCACAACAACATGGAAGATCTGGAGAAGCAACTTCAGGATGCTATAGCAGCAGGAGCTCAGCAAAAAATTATTGTCACCGATGGGGTCTTTTCTATGGATGGAACCATCGCTCAATTGGATAAAATCGTGGCTTTGGCCGAAAAATACCAAGCCATGGTGATGACAGATGAATGCCATTCTACGGGATTTATGGGGAAAACAGGTCGAGGAGTGCATGAATATCGAGGCGTGATAGGAAAGGTGGATGTGATTACGGGCACCCTTGGCAAAGCCTTGGGGGGCGCTTCTGGCGGATTTACTTCCGGTAGAAAAGAAATTATAGAGTTACTTCGACAGCGATCTAGACCGTATTTATTTTCAAATACGCTTGCCCCATCCATCACAGGGGCATCCTTGGCAGTGTTGGAGCTGCTTTCAGAGACTACAGAACTTAGAGATAGGTTAGAAAAGAATACCCGCTATTTCCGCGAAAAAATGCAGGCTGCAGGCTTTGATATTAAGCCTGGAGAGCATGCCATTGTCCCAATCATGCTCTATGATGCAGTTCTATCTCAGAAAATGGCTGAGAAATTATTGGAGCGAGGGATTTATGTGATTGGATTTTACTATCCTGTAGTTCCCAAAGGGCAAGCGCGAATTCGAGTTCAAATTTCGGCTGGTCACCAACAGGAGCATTTGGACCAAGCAATCGATGCTTTCATTGCGGTGGGAAAAGAACTTGGAGTGATTAAATAGATAAAAAAAGGGATGTAAGCTCATCCCTTTTTTTATTATCCGGCTTTAGGAGTTAAGCTTTTTTTCTTTGCAAAATCATGTTCGGATAGATTTTCAAATCGATCGTACAAGTCCTCGTTGTTGAGGTAATCGTTGATGATTTCGCGAACTTCTTGGAAAGAGAGGTTGTGCAAAACCTTACCATTTTTTGCCATAGAGATTTGGCCTGTTTCTTCCGAAATCACCAGAATAAGAGCATCTGTGGCTTCTGACATGCCAATTCCGGCCCGGTGGCGTAATCCAAATTGTGCAGGCACCTCACGTTCTGTCACTGGTAAAATACATCGAGCTGCTTTGATTTTACCTTTGTGGATAATGACTGCCCCATCGTGTAGTGGGCTGTGCTTGTTGAAAATGGAAATCAATAGTCGCTTGGACAATTCGGCATCAAGGATGTCCCCACTTTCTGCATAGAATTTCAATTCTACAGTACTTGAAATGACAATCAATGCGCCTGTATTAGATCCAGCAAGGATTTTAGCGGCATCGATGATGGGACTGATGTTGAATCCTGAATTTTCTTTTTTTCTCCAAAAAAACAGAAGGTCCTTCCATACATTATCGTCTGAGAAGATGGACGATCGGCCCAAAATGAGCAAGAATTTTCGAAATTCTGGAGCAAATATGATGATCGCGGCGATGACACCTACCCCCATAAATTGGCCGAGTATGATGGAGAGTAACTCCATTCGTACTGCCTGAACCAGTAAGTAGATTAAATAAAGGGAAAGGAATCCCAGGAAAATTTTAATTGCCACCGAACCTTTCAAGAGCTTGTACACTTGATACAAAAGGGCTGCAACCAACGCAATATCAATCATATTGACGATGGAGATGTCTAAAAATCCTATTTTGAAAAGTAAGTTCAAGGGTTTAGTTGTGCTGCTAGTTCAATAGTTTCTTTGGCCTCTTTTACATCATGTACACGTAATATATCAGCTCCTTGTAACAAAGCAAACATATTTAGGGCTGTAGTGCCATTTAATGCTTCATTAGCGCTAATTTCTAATGTCTTATAAATCATCGATTTTCGAGATACTCCCACTAGAATCGGAAGTCCTAATCGTTTTAAGCTACTCAGATTTCTCAAGAGTTCGAAATTTTGCTCTCGAGTTTTTGCAAATCCAATTCCAGGATCAAGTATTGCATCTTTAATGCCAAGTTCACTGAATTGTTTAACTTTTTTAGAAAAATAAGCCAAAACATCAGGAACGAGGTCTGAATAGTTAGTCTCCTGTTGCATGGTCTGAGGAGTTCCTTTCAGGTGCATGGCAACATAAGGTACTCCAAGTTTTGCTACCAAGGGAAGCATTTCCGGATCCAAATTTCCTGCTGAAATATCATTTACAAGTTCAGCACCTGCCTCAATTGCCGCTTTGGCCACCTGCGAACGAAAGGTGTCCACAGAAAGTAGGGTATTGGGAAAGTTTTTTTTTATTTCAGAAATCGCAGGAATTACCCGAGTGATTTCCTCTTCAATTGAAATTTCTGCTGCACCAGGCCTCGTACTGTATCCTCCTAAATCTAGGAAATCCGCTCCCTCTTTAATTTTTTTTTCAGCTTCCATCAACACGGACTTCTTGTCTGTGGGAACGCGACTTCCTTCAAAAAAAGAGTCTGGAGTCAGGTTGAGAATCCCCATTACTTTGGGTTTATTCAAAGAGTATAAGCATCCCTTGATTTGAAATGTATATTTTTGGGGAAATAATTTATCTTCGGAAGAAGAATTCATAGTTGATTCAGCAAATTTTAATCCGAGTAGTGTGGAGACGCAGACTAGCAACGAATATAAGGAAGTAATCGCCCGATGTAAAGAATTGTTTCGTAAGAAGACCATTGATTATGGGACAGCTTGGAGAGTTTTGAGACTTCCCTCCCTTACGGATCAGATTTTCATTAAGGCCCAACGCATTCGATCTATTCAGGAAAAAGGAAATCAAAAAGTCAATGACCCCATCGTAGATGAGTTTGTTGGCATCATTAACTATTGTTTGATTGCCTTGATCCAAATTTCCCTAGTGGATGATGAGCGAATGGAAATCCCCTTTGATGAATTAGAGCCACTTTATGACCAATGGACCGCTGCCACCAAGGGACTTCTTGAAAATAAAAATCACGATTATGGAGAAGCCTGGAGAGACATGCGTATCAGTTCCATGACTGATATTGTCCTCATGAAACTATTTCGTGTCAAACAAATCGAAGACAACCAAGGAAACACCTTAGTCTCTGAAGGGATTGAAGCCAATTACCAGGACATGATCAATTATGCAGTCTTTTGTCTAATTAAATTAGGTTACCATGAATAAACAGGTGTTTTTCTGGATTCTTCGCCTGTTGGTGGGAGGTCTATTTGTGTTTTCGGGTTTGATCAAGATCAATGATCCAGTGGGAACTGCCATTAAATTGGAGGAGTACTTTGATGTGTTTTCCAATGATATCGCACCCTTTTTCCACCATTTTAAGCCTTATTCGCTCCCAATAGCCGTATTTTTGGTAGTGTCTGAGGTAGTATTGGGCATTATGCTATTGATGGGTGTACGGCTCAAGGAGACTGTTTGGGCTTTGGCTAGCATGATTCTCTTTTTTACCTTTCTGACCTTTTACTCTGCCTATTTCAATAAGGTGACGGATTGTGGATGTTTTGGGGATGCCATTAAATTAACCCCCTGGGAATCCTTCTACAAGGATATTATTTTATTGATTTTGATTTCATTCTTGTTCTTCTTCAGAAAAGACTTGCCTCATAAAACGCCGAAATGGGCAAATTACATCACAGGATTAAGTCTGGTGGTCTCATTTGGGTTGGCCGTGTATGCGATTCAGAATTTGCCATTCATTGATTTTCGTGCCTACAAAATTGGCGTAAGCATTCCGGTAAACATGCAGCCTTCTGCGCCATTGGTCTATACTTATGTTATGAAAAAGGGAGGAGAACTAGTTTACTTGGATCAGTATCCTACGGATGAAAGCTATGAGTTTGTGGAAATGACGCTTAATAATCCGGAAGCCTTGCCAAAAATTTCTGACTTCGCAGCCTGGAATGCTGAAGGTGATCAAACCGAATATTTATTTCAAGGCAATAAGGTAATTTTATTGAGTAGCAACTTAGCTAGAATGAGTGATGCTAATTATGAAGTAATTACCCAACTTTTCACTTCTCTTGAAAAAGCACCTGTAGAACTAGTTTTTATGGCTGCTGCTACACAAGAAGAGATCGATGCAGTAATTGCTAAAAATGGCTGGAGTATTAAGGGATTGCAAGCGGATGCTACGGTTGTGAAAACAATTATGCGTGCAAATCCTGGAATTATGCTGTTGAAAGACGGGGTAGTGGTAGCTAAATACCACCATAATAATACTCCGGATGCTTTGGAAGTCCTTGACTTGTTTTGATGAATAAGCAGCTCAAAGTTGTACTGGTAGGATTACCTGGATCTGGGAAAAGTACCTTTGGTAGGCAGCTTGCCAAAGAAATGGATTTTCCTTTTCTGGACTTAGATCAATTGATTGAAGAACGCTATCAATTAAAGATCTCAGAAATATTTTCAATCCATGGGGAGGGTATTTTTCGGGATTGGGAATCTTTGGTACTTGAGGAGATTTTAAAGCAGGATCGGGCTTTTGTTTTAGCCTCAGGCGGAGGTACACCTTGTTTCAATGACAACATGGATTTGATCAATGACCAAGCCATTTCGGTTTATTTGGATGTCCCTTTGGGATCCATTTCCCGTAGACTGCAAACTTCAAAGGCACAGCAAAGACCTTTATTTCAGGGTTTAGATAAAGGAGAACTAACCTTAAAACTCAAGTCTTTATTGGTATCTCGAGATCATTTCTACAACCAAGCAAAAATAAAGCTCAGCGG
>JACCDO010608386.1_pt1 | contig 26262 bp, 19 predicted proteins | sample 7446101 | NCBI WGS metagenome assembly JACCDO01 (sample SAMN15323440, study PRJNA562643) | freshwater metagenome | isolation source: river surface water | place: USA:Blue River Watershed | collected 2017-08-16 | reverse complement strand
TAGAGGATCACCTAGTACGTCTTATGACAAATGCGTTCGCAAATGACATTGAGGATCTAGCAATCAACGGTACTGGCGACAGTGGCGATGGTGCATTCCTCGGTATCATGGACGGATTTGTTAACAAGGCAAAGAGCAATGGCGATGCTCACGAATCAGTAGTAACTGTTTCGGACAACGCTTGGACTCCAGAAGTTATGCAGAACATTATCTTGGCTATGCCTCGTAAGTACCGTGCACTTAAGAACAACCTTAAGTTCTACGCTGGTACTGACGCATTCCAGGGAATTGTTAAGCACAACGGTACCCTTGCAGACGCTATCGCAGAGGCATTCGCTGGTACTCCAGCAGGTACCCCTGCAAACCGTCAGGCTTACCTAGATGGTAGCGGTCAGACATTCGGTGGTGCTCGTACCACTCGTGTTCTTGGCATTGATGTACAGGAAGTTCCTTACTACCCTGAAGGCTATGTAGACCTTACATTCCCTCAGAACCGTATTTGGGGTTTCCAGCGTGACATCACCGTCAACCGTGAATACAAGCCAAAGAAGGACACCATTGAGTACACCGTATTCGTACGTTTCGGTATTCAGTGGGAGGAAGAGGATGCAATTGCATTCGCTGACGCAGGAGCAGACTCGTAGTCTGTAACTACCCTTTAAGAGGGGGCAGGGCTTAGGCTCTGCCCTCTTTTTATTTTTTATCTGTTATAATTGTTATTTAGGAGGTCATTATGCTAGATGAACAAAATAATGAAGATGTATTGCCAGCGTTGCTCTCGGATGGCGAAGCGGTAATTCCAGAAAACTATAACCTAGATGCAGTAAGCGATCTTATTAAAGATTACATCTCTAAGGTTGACCAGACAGAGGACACAGAAGAAATTCCTGTAGAAGAGCCTGTCGTAGAAGAAGTAAAGATTGAAGATACCACAAAGCCAGTTAAGGTAGAGGCTAAGGCTGAACCTAAGAAGAAGGCAAAGGTTGTAGAAGAGTCAGAAAAGATTATTGCTGTATTCTCTACAAAGAATGTTACCTGGAACGGTGTTGGAAAAGTAAATCGTGGCTACAACATTGTCACACAAGAAGAAGCAGATAAGTGGGCAACAAGAGACCACATTAGACTTGCTACTCCACAAGAAGTCGCTAGGGAGTACGGACTTTAATGGAGATTTTGAGGGTTCCACCATATCCAATTACAACAACCTGGAATTTGCCAGATAATAACTACGACTACATAGTCTATGTTGAGGATTTGGTGGACCACTCAATTGAAGAAACCACAATTACCTCAAGTTCTACAGGAGTTGTAACATACGTTCTTCCAGTAGCAAAGGTACAGTTTGATCGCCAGTTCCTTATTCGATTCTACGATGAAGAGCATGAGCATATCATCCTGGAATCAAACCTTGACATTGTCAGACCATATGCTGACCCAAGTACTCTTGGAGTAACTGCATCAGAAATTACCGAGTACAAAAAATGGGAACTTATTGCAAGATCACTAATTGATACTTACACAGGAATTGGTTTTTATAACCACAAATCTATTCTTCAGGTCCAGGGTAATGGACTAGACTACATGCCAGTATGGCGTGATGCAAACCGTGTACTAAAGGTATACGAGAACAATGCTATGATCTACAACGGAGAAGACGTAGCAATCCTAATCACTGACTTTACCACAACAGGAACAGATACCGTTGTAGAAACAGCATCTCCTCATGGATATTCAGTTGGTGATTCAATAACACTAGCAGGATTTACAGACACAGATTACAACTCAACATATTCTGTAATTGAGGTTGTATCAACAACGGAATTCAGAATTGCTACACTGACAGCACCAACTCTGAATGGTGCAGAGACAGCAAAGAGAGTCTGGGCTTACACCTTTAAGGTCACCCTGGACAACTCTGCAATTGTTAAAGAGTTTACAGGATACACAAATGTAATCACAACCAACTATCCAAAACTTCCTATCGCTAGAGGCGATTACGCATATGATGACAGAAACTATGGAACCTTTGTAAACGGTGCAGACTACCTATTCGTTCTTGACGAAGGATTCCGTGCTATTCCACCAGACGTTGAAAGAGCAGCGGTAATGCTAATTGACGACCTTAAGTGTGGCAGACTAGACTACTACCAGAAGTATGTAACCAACTACAATACTGACCAATACAGAATTCAGTTCGACAAGAAGATGCTAGAAGGAACAGGTAATCTTATAGTAGACAAAATACTTGATAAGTATATGAAGTCTATTACTAAAGTTGGGGTGCTCTAATGCCTACTTGCGAATCTACTAGTTTTACGTTTCCACTTCTTGCAGACATCTACTACCCAATAGTTGAGCAAACTGCTCTTGGCAGCATCAAAAAACAGTGGATCCACGACAAGACTCAGGCTTGCTCTTTGACAACCGCAGGTTCTGCATTGGCAGAAGACGTGAAGCCAAATGTGAATATCACAAAAGAACTAGTTCTTCTTGGTAGAATTCGATCAGATATTCGGGTATCAAGTTCAGATTCCAGAAACGCCATAACAAACATCTTGATAACCAACATTAGAGATGTAAATGGTAATGAGATCTATGTAGAGACTTCTGGACCAAGATCTGGAAAGTCTACACTATTTGAGGTAGCAACCAATGAGCCATTCATCAACCCATTTGGGTCTGTAGAGTATTACAAGGTAGTGCTTAGAAGATCCGAGAATCAGGGGACAGATGTATGATAATCTCTATGGACTCTAAAAAGTTTAACAAAGATATGCAAAACCTGGTCAAGTATTCTATTGGATTCTTGGATGGTGCAGAAAAGGGAAAGCCTAAATTTTTGCAATCTCTAGGGCTACAGACAATAGAGGCACTTAAGCAATACATAGACTCAAACGCAAGAGCAAATCCAGAAGCCTTGCATCACGTATATGAGTGGCATCAGACAGGAAGTCCAGCAGCAAGACTGTTTGACATATCATACACAGTATCTGGGGTAGGGCTTTCAGTCAATTCTACATTTAGACAGTCAACGACAGTAAAGGCTGGATCAACAACGCCATTCTATGACAAGGCAAGAATTATGGAAAATGGCGTTCCAGTAACACTTGTCCCAAAGAAGGCTAACGTCCTGTCCTTTACTTCAGATAGTGGAGATCAAGTTTTCACTGCTGGTCCAATCAAGGTTGAGAATCCAGGAGGCTCTCAGGTGGTTGGGTCATACGAAAGAATTTTTGATGAATTCTTTAATGTTCTATTTAGACAATCATTTCTTAAAGCATCAGGTATAATGGATTATCTAGAGAGTCCAACAATCTTTAAAAAGAATTTTAGTGCTGGCAAAACTGGCGGAAGGTCGAAAGGCTTGTCTACAGGATACCGCTGGATAGTAAATGCTGGCATCGGAGGAAACGCATAATGGCAAAAACATACCCACCAATCTTTATAAACAACTATCTAAAAGAGAAGATAGGCTCATACTTTGCTGACGAGGTAAACATCCCATTTTTCCCGACAACACCAACAGACATAGATGCCCTGACAGAAACTTTTCCAACAAGCCAGGGAACTTTTGCGGTATATGACAGAATGTTTAAGTATCGTAGAACCCCATTCCCACACATTAAGTGCGAACAACTACTATACTACTTCTACAAGACACAGGGCGATTCAGAACTAATGATGGAGATCTCCCAGTTGGTCTATGACCTACTAGATAGAGGAGACGAGTCTGCAGAAGACCTGAACGCATGGATTCAGTCAAAGGTCGTCAATGATGTAGTTACCTTTGCTGGAGTAGACTTTGATCCAGTATACTTCCACAACCTAAAGATCTTCCAACTAGAGGAAACCAGAGATATCGTAGACTTTGGAACTGCCAGAACGTTTGCTGGTAACAAGATTATTATTGACTACGATTACCACGCTGCTGGCTATTCTGCCAATGGAACTAAGTACAATCAAACAATTCTATAAATAATTATAAAAAGGGCTGTATACTTATAACTGAGGAAACATCGCCCAAAACTCCATAAGAAGAATGAGGTGAAAAATTATGGCATATTCAAGAGGTTCTAACGCCAACATTATCGTTGGTGCTGCTGCTCTCTTCACATACGAAGATGGCGAATTGACAGATAACCTTCTCCCTGACTACGTTGCTGGTGACTCATACCGTGAGACACTTGCTGACGAGGTAGGATTCCGTAACGTTGGTTACACCATGAACGGTTTGGAACTCCAGTTCCAGCCAGACTTTGGTGAGGTTGCTGTTGACCAGTTGCTTGACGTTGCAAAACTTTACAAGCAAGGTATGCAGGTTAACCTGAACACAACCTTCGCAGAAGCGACTCTAGAAAACCTACTCTTTGCACTTGCTGCAAAGGATACTGATCTAAACGCTCTGACTGGTACTGGCATTGGTGCAGGTTCTGCATCACTTGCTCTCAACGCTGGCGACATCGGTGAGTGCCCAGTTGAACGTGGTCTCGTTGCTGTTGGTCCAGGTACAGGTGACTGTGCTCCAGATCTACAGAAGGAGCGTGTTTACGTTGCTTACCGTGCACTTTCGATCGAAAGCGTTACTGTAGGTGCAAAGCGTGACGAAGCAACAATGTTCGAAGTATCGTTCCGTTTGCTTCCAAACGACAACGCTGCTTACGGTAAGATCGTTGACCGCACCATCCCTGCTGCTTCGTAGTAGCAAAAAATATAACTTAATAAAGGGTTTTGCCCATCTCCATTTCGGGGGTGGGCAATTCCATTTTTTGGTACAATAGACTAATGGCTACTAAAGTATATACTTCAAAAAACGTTAAACTAATGGACGGTAGTGAGTTGTACATCACACCACTAAAGATAAAATATCTAAGACAGTTTATGGAAGACTTTGAAGAAGTTAAAAAAGCAGAATCTGATCATGAGGCTATCTACATGATATTGCTATGTGTTCTTAACATGATGAAGCAGTTTAAGCCAGAGATCACAAATGCAGAAGAACTAGAAGACTTAGTCGATCTCCCAACAATGTATGAGATCATGGATGTTGCTGCAGGAATTAAAATGTCTAAAGAACAAGACGATACCCCTGTCAAAGAGCAGGCGGAGAAATCAGAATCGTCATGGGATACCCTTGATCTAGCCAAACTTGAGGCAGAGGCATTCCTTCTAGGCATCTGGAAAGACTTTGAAGAACTAGAAACCTCATTGTCTATGCCAGAACTCACAGCAGTACTATCTGCAAAGCGAGAAGAGTCCTACGAAGATAAAAAATTCTCTGCTGCAATTCAGGGGGTAGACATTGAAAAGAATAAGAAAGACTCTAATGCTTGGGAAGAAATGAAAGCAAGAGTATTCTCAGGTGGAAAGGCTGCAGATGGAAACGACATCTTGGCGTTCCAGGGTGCAAATGCACAAAAAGCAGGATTTGGAATTGGATTAGGATTGGCTTACGAAGATTTAGGCTAAACTAAAAAAGTTCTAATGTGTTATAATAATATAGACCAAACAAGGAGGCACAAGTGGCAACAACTATCAACGAAGAGAGAACCATCACACTATTGGATGGATCAACAATCTCAGTACGTCCACTAAAGATTTCTCTACTTCGCTCATTTATGGGCAAGTTTGAGGCAATCGCAGAAGTTGCAGATAACAACGACAAGTCAATGAACATTCTCATGGAGTGTGTTGGTATTGCAATGCAGCAGTACAAGCCAGAACTGGCAGGTGACGTTGCGAAACTAGAAGACCTTCTAGATCTTCCAACAGTTTACCAAATCGTCGAAGAGGCATCAGGAGTCAAACTTACAGACAGCCCTATCCTACAGACAATCAAATAAAAAATAAAAGAGGTGTTCATGGATGGCTGATGAAGTCCAATCTAATATACGGATAAATATAGATTCCGCTGCAGCGTTAGCGAATCTGAAAAATCTGCAACGACAAATATCAGCCTTCCATACATCTATGGCAAAGGGCAGTGCAACTGCTGCTGCCCAGTCTGCTCAACTTCAACAGAGCCTAATCAATTCCATTAACGCTACAGGCAAATTCTCTGCCTCAATGAAGACTGTTAAAACCTCAACAGAATCTTTTACAGAAGCACTTGAAAAAAACAAGATGTCCATGGGACAGTACTTCAAGTACGCTGGGGCAGCAACAAAGACTTTTGGAAAACTCTTTACTTCTGAGTTTGACACAATCGAAAAGGTAGCAAGAGAAAGAGTAAAGACTCTACAGACCCAATACATTAAGATGGGTCGTGACGCTAACGGAGCCATGAAGGCTATCTCGGTTCGTCCACTCATGCTTGACATGGATAACCTTGCTACAAAAACAGCCATCGCTGCACAGAAGCAGCAGATCCTGAACCAACTCCTTAAGCAGGGTTCTACTAATCTTCTAAACTTCGGTAAGAACACTCAGTGGGCAGGTCGCCAGTTGATGGTTGGTTTTACCGTACCACTAACAATGCTTGGTTCCGTAGCAGCCAAGACGTTTATGCAACTTGAAGAACAGGCTATTAGATTTAAGCGTGTTTATGGAGAAATCTTTACTTCTACTGAAGAAACAGATGCAATGGTTAAGCAGATTCAAATGCTTTCAAAAGAATTTACCAAGTATGGAGTTTCTGTTGAAAAGACTATGAAGTTGGCTGCAGATGCAGCAGCATCTGGTAAGATGGGGGCTGACCTACTTGCACAGGTAACGGAAGCAACTCGTCTAGCAGTACTTGGTGGTGTAGAACAAGAGCAAGCACTTGAGACAACAATCTCTCTGACCAATGCCTTTGGAATTTCAGCAGAACAACTTGCTGGCAAAATCAACTTCCTAAACGCAGTTGAAAACCAAACAGTAACATCTATTGAAGACCTTACAATTGCCATTCCAAAAGCAGGTCCAGTTATTCAGCAACTCGGCGGTAACGTAGAAGACCTAGCATTCTTCCTAACAGCAATGAAGGAAGGTGGAATCAATGCTTCAGAAGGTGCTAACGCACTAAAGTCTGGTCTTGCTTCCATGATCAACCCAACAGCAAAGGCATCTGAATTCCTACAGGGATTTGGCATTAACCTAAAGGGTATTGTAGAGGCAAACAAGGGAAACGTCAAGGGTACAGTAATTGAGTTCGCTAAAGCACTTGATACCCTTGATCCACTAAACCGTGCACGTGCTATTGAGCAACTATTTGGTAAGTTCCAGTTTGCACGTCTATCAACACTATTTAAGAACGTGGTAGACGAGGGTACCCAGGCATCAAGAGTTCTAGGACTTGCTAGAGCAACCACAGAAGAACTTGCAATCCTATCTGAGCGAGAGTTGAAGCGTGTTGAAGACTCTCCAATGTATAAGTTTAAGAAGTCTATTGAAGACATCAAGGCAGCCCTTGCCCCAGTCGGAGAGGCATTCCTTAAGGCAGTAACTCCTGTTATTGAATTTGGTACCAAGATACTTGAAAAGTTTAACAACCTTGATGAAGGTACAAAGTCATTTGTTATTGGACTAACTGCAGTAGTTGCAGGTCTTGGTCCAGTTCTTATTATGACATTCGGTCTTCTTGCTAACGGTGTTGCAAACATCATCAAGGGATTCACTGCTGTAAGAGGACTATTCCAAAGAACTGGTCAGCAGTCACAAACTCTAGGTTCGCAAACAGAATACATGACACAGCAACAGTTGGAAGCAGCATCTGTTGCAGCCTCTCTTGACCAGGTACACTCAAAACTTATTCAAACATTCACATCTGAGGCAAGTGCAGTTGGAAACCTTGCTATGGCATACGAACAGGCACTTATTGCTCAGTCACGATTTAGTGGCTCTGGTGCAATTTCTAGAACCAAGCCAGGAGGACAAAAGCCAACTGGATATAAAAATGGTGGAGTTGTCATGGTTCCTGGCAAGGGAAACAAGGACACAGTTCCAGCAATGCTTACTCCAGGTGAAGCAGTTATTCCAAAGGACATGGTCAAAAAATATGGACCGCTAATTCAGGGAATGATTGCTGGAAACATTCCAGGACACAACCAGGGACTAATTGACGCAGCAGTAGCCAAAGCAAGTGGAAACCCAGAAAGCATTAGATTGTTGTTGCAAAAAGAATTTGGACAACTTTCTTCTCAAACTGCAGAAACCGTAGAGTTGGTAACAGGGCACCTAAGAAACTTTATTGGCGAAACAGAAAAGATTACTGCAAGAAAGATTCAAGAGTTTTTAAGAAGCGGTACTGGACAAAACCTAAGACAGTTGTATAGTGCCAATGCAAAACGACAGGCAGGAAGAGGTGGGAAAAATGAAGATTTTGCTCACGTCGAAGACAGCAGAGCAACAACAGTTGGACAGATCCAAAAGACTCTTCTTGATAACCCAAACAACTCTGTTCCTCAAAAAACAAAAGAAGAACTAGCACTTATTGCAAAGTATGCACCAAATGCTCCTGCAAGAGTCACGTCTGCACTTGGCTTTGCTCAGGATGCAGGAATCAACAGAGACATGAAAGATGGCAAGGCAGTCTCTACAGATAGATTCCTAAAAGACTTTGAAGGTAGGGGTTCAGTAAAGTGGGCAGACGCTGCAGCCAAGGCTGGGCTTCAGATGGAGGCTATATCTGGAGAACTAAAGATCTATGATGACGCTCTTACTGTTGCTATTAGAGAATTCAAAGAGATTAGCGGAAACGCCTCAATCACTAGCGATGACTTTGCAAGAATTGAAAAAGAGGTTAGAACTAGACTTGCCCCACAAATTCCAGTAGTAGCAAAATCTTTTGGAGAACTTGCTGAATATGCTGGTGAAATTAGATACACACTTTCTGAAAAGCAGGCAAAACTAGCAGGACTTAAAATTGGTCAAAATGCACAAGGAAATAAGGTCGCTATAGCACCAGATGGAACTGAGGTTCCTTTGGCAAAGGCTAGACCAATAAGCAAGGGAACTGGATCTAAGGGATTTGGATTTAAGAAAAATGATGTTGCTGAGAGAGAAGCAAAAGTTGCTGGAGAAAAAACTGCACAGGCTTATGTTGACGGAGAACGCAAGGTAGCATCTAAAGAAGAAAACGACCTAGTAAACCTATCAAGATCAAAGAAGCGTAATAGCCCTCACCCACAAGCAGCAATTGACGGTGAAGATGATGCCAAGGCGTACAACGCTGCACGTGCTAAGGTACAGGGAAAGACTCCACAATCTGGGGCACAGCCAAAGACCAAGGACCAACTTGCACAGGAAAGCAGAACTCGCCTATATGGTTCTGGTCCAATTGACTCACAGCAAAAGTCTCTACGTAGACAGTCTGAAAAACTTCTTCGTGATGAAGAGCGTCTACTAAAGCAAAAAGAAAGACTTATTAAGGAAAGCAAGAAAAACCTTTACCAAACTGAAGGTCAGGTAACTCAGGCTATGCGTTGGGAGCGTAAGGCACGTGAGGCAAAGGCTAAACTGTTAGCACAGCAGCAGACACAAGCAATGCAAGAGGCTTCGCTTATTTCTCAAGAATCCGTTGTGACAAAGAAACAGGGTATTCTAAACAGAATTCAGTCAAGCATTCTTGCAGCAAAAGATAGATTGCTAACTAAGGAAAGAATTCAAAAGGCTAAAGAAAGTGCAGCATCTGGTGGTATAGGTAGATTTGGTAAGATTGGTATGGCTGCTTCTGCAATCACCATGGCTGGATCAATGATGCCAGGCAAGGTTGGAGAAACTGCTCAAAAACTTTCTCAGTTTACACTCTACCTTTCTGCAGCATCAACCGTACTTGAGGCAATTCCACCAGGATTTAAACTTGCTGCTGTAATGATTGCAGCCTTGGCTGCATCGGTTATATATGCCACTCACTCATTCAACAAGGCTCAGGATGATGCCCTTGCTTTTGGAGAAGCCCTTGGCTCAGGAACCAAAAACATCCAGGACCTATCTAAGGCAGCAGGAAAAGTTTCCGCTGGAGAAGTAATGGATAGAAGACGCAAGGATGCGTTTAAAGTTCTTCCAATTCAGCCAGGTAAGAGCACATTTGGCGAATCGTTCATGCAGATGGATGCTGGAAAGTCAATGCTTGCAAATGTCAAGAAGTCTATTTCTTCTGGCGGTACCAAGCAGGCAATGCTGTCTCTGTCAGAACAACTACAAACAGCAGTTCTGTCTGGAGCAATGTCAACAGAGCAGGCTAAGTCTGTTGCTGCAAATGTTGCTGAAGCACTTGGAGACAGAAAGTTTGGCTTAGATGTTATTGCAAACATCACAGAACTGGTTGGACCAAATGGAGAAAAACTAGATAAAGATCCTCTTGGCGTTTCTATGAAACTGGTTCAGCAAAATGTTCAGCAGACTTCGGCATCTGCAACAGGACTTGCAAAGGCTGGAGCAGTTTCTCTTAAAGATGTTGGTTCAATTGCTGGTGCAGTACTTGCTGGTGCTGGAATTGGTTATAAGGTTGGTGAAGTTAGCGGTGCAGCCATTGGTGCTGTTCTTGGTGCAGAAACTGGACCAGGTGCTGTTGCCACTGCTGCTGCAGGCTCAAAGATAGGTGCTGCTGCTGGAACAGTTATTGGTGGAGTGACTGGTGGAATCACTGCTTATGCTGATAGAGGTAAGAGAATTGGTACTGCTACAGGTGCAGCAGTCGCTGCTGACCAAATGGCACTAGAGCAAAACCAACAAATCCTAGATGCCTTTGACTTGCAGTATGAAAAGAAGATTAACGAACTTAGACTCCAGGGTAAAATTAATGAAGCCGTTGCCCTAGAAAACAGATACTATGCAGAAAGACAAACTCTTGTTGCAGGAGTTTCACAAACTAAACAACAAATCCTAGACAGCCTTTCAGGTCTTGAGGGAGACGTTAAGAGTGCCTATCTTTCTGGTATGGAAAAGGCTACAAAGAAGAAGTATAAGGGCACCCTGTTTGAGGACATGGTTCCTGAAGCACAGCAAAGAATACAAGATTCTGGTCTTGGTGAAACACAGCAGGCTGCACTTAAGATTGAACTTATGACTGGTGGAATGGATCCACTACAGGTTATTAAGTTCTTTGAACTTTTCAATGAGCCAGGTACTGTTGAGAAGGGGATGGAACTTGTTACAAGATTTGGTGGCAAGTTTGCAACAGCCTCTATGCAGATCCTCAACTCATTTGTTGACAAAAACGGTAAGCCAATCAAGTCGCTACAAACTAAGTATATTCAACAGATTGTTGGCAAAACAGACAAAGAAGCAGCAGAATTCCAAGACTTCTTTAATAGAATTGCATCATATCAAAACATTGTAGATGTTAATGTTGTTGCTTCCTATGCACTAAAAAACCCTGCTGCACAACAGTCACTAGAAAACACAATTGAGCAAATCAATAAAAAGAATGGCAAACTAAGCCTAACTGCAGATGCCAAGGTAATCGGTGCAGAAGCACTATCTGTTCTAAATCAAGATGCAGCATACTTCGATAGCCTAACCGAACAAGAGCAAAAAACTCTTGTGGCATCAATTGTCACTCAGTTCTCAATTGAAGGAACAAAGGAAGCCCAGGCTGCATACAAACTTTGGCAAGGTGAAAGCAAAGATAACAATGGCAAGTCTTATGCACAAATGGCTGTAGCCAAGGGCAAGAAGTTAATTGCAGACCAAAGAGATACTTCTACAGGCGTTGGAACAGACACGTCAGGATCAACTGGTGGTGGCGGAGGTCCACAGGCATCATCACTTGATGAATTAGTAAAGAAGATTCGTGATGTTAGAAAAGCCTCTACAGAACTTACAATTGGTTGGCAACAATCAATGACAGCAATCAACAAGTTGTTCGGTGGAAATAAGTCGCTAACCCTGTTTAACGGTCTTGAAAACCAACTCAGAAAACTTGGTGCAGGAGAAGACCTAATCAGTCTAATTGCTGGTATGCCACCAGAGGAATTTGAAAAGCAAAAGAACAAGTTGTTTACCATTAAGAATGGAAACATTACTGGACTAAAGGATGCTGCAAAGTCTATTGGAGATGCACTAAGATCAGTAGCACTTGGAGACTTTGTTAGCAAGCAGCAACAGGTTGCAGCAAACTTCAAGGCTCAAACTACTGCGGTAACTAAGTTGACTGCAGCAGGTCTAAGTGCTGGTCAGGCATACGAAGTTGTCCAAGATGCAACACTTGCAGCAGCAATTGCTAATAAGAACCTAACAGATAAAGAACTTAAGACAATTGTCACAACCGCTACAGCAGCAGCCAAAGCAATGAAACTACTTGCTGCAAATACAGAATTGGCTAAGGCAGCAGCAGAGCGTCAGGACCAAGGGGACATGATCTCGTTCCTAGCGAAGAACTCTGCAGGTCTAAACTCAGACCAGATTGCTACTGTAATGGGAAACAAGGACTTGCAGACAAAGATCATGCTTGAGCCTAACATGAAGCCAGAGGACCTAAAGAAACTTATTGCTGATACAGCATCTTCTGCAGACCTAGAACTAACCCTAAAGAGTTTTAATGTTGAGGGTCTAAATGAAATTTTCAACGGTATCTATGACAGAGCAATGGAATGGTTCTCACGTCAAGAGAACGCTATTCAACTAAAGTTTGAAGCAGATACAAAGGCTGACAATGACATTATCACTTCTGCAGAAAACAAGATTGCTCGTATTGAATACCTCATGGATGATTATGAGGCTGGACTTCAAGACATTGAAGATCAAGAAACCAAGATTAACGAGTCGTACGACAAGACCATTGAGGCTCTTGACACAATTAAGGATGCTAACCAAGATATCCTTTCATTGCAGAAGAGCCAACTTGGTGTTGCAGAAGCACTAACACAAGGTGACATTGCTGCTGCTGCTCGTGCAGCACAAGAGATGTCTCAGCAAGAGGCAACTCTAGCACTTGAAAACCAGCGTAAGGCTATTGAGGCACAGCGTAAGGCAGACCTAGGAGCAGTAACAACTGTAGCAAACATTGATGGCGTTAAGCAAACAATGACTAGAGAGCAACTTGAAAAGCAGATTGCAAAATACAAGAAGGATATCTTCAAGTTAGAAGAAGACAGTGTTGAGCCAGCACGTGAGCGTGTACGCCAAGCAACCATTCTTAGAGACAACGCTATTGAGGCACTATCTCTAGATGGCAAGAGCAAGGATGAATGGACAAATATTGCAAGCCAGGTTGGTCTTGCTGAGGTAAATAGCACAAAGTATCTTGCTTCAGTGACAGGCGTTGAGGGTATTGTTCAAAAGATCCAAGACAAGTGGACAGAACTAAATGGTAAGACATACTCAACAACATACCAGATTATTGAAAATACTATTAAGAAGGTAACTGGTGGAACACCTGCAGAAACTCCAAAGCCAGGAGCAACAGTTACTGCAACCGATAACGTAAAGACCACTGGCACTGCAGGTGCAGGAACAGGTGGCGGTGGAGGATCTTCATCTTCTGCGACAGATTTCAAGAATTCTCCAGGATCCACAATGGTTCTTCCAAATCAGAGTGGGAATGTTGCAAAGCCAAAGGCTGATTCGAATTGGTGGAATGACATCCTTGGTGGTTTCTCGCAGGCTTGGAATGACTTTGTAAATCAGCCATGGGTTAAGTCTCTTGTCGCCATGGTTGTTGGAACATACAACATATTCATCAAGCCAATTGTCGACGGTATTGTTAATGCCTGGAATGGATTGGTAGAATCAGTAAAGACTGCATGGAATACATTCACAGGATGGTTTGACACTTATGTTATCCAGCCAATTGTTACCGCATGGAACACAGTGTCAACATGGGTAGACACAAATGTTATTCAGCCAATCATTGCTGCATGGAATTCCGTAGCAACCTGGGTAGATACAAACGTTATTCAGCCTATTAACAATGCCTGGAACAGCGTAGTTACTTGGGTAACTGATAACGTAATTACTCCAATTCAAGAAGCATTCTCAGGATTCTTTGACTGGTTCTTTAAAGATGACACGCTTGAAAACAAGATTAAAGATGTTGAAAAGTGGTGGAAGGATGTTATTACAAATGTCCAGAACTGGTGGAACGATGTTGTCCAATGGTTCAAAGACTTGCCACAAAACATTGGCAAGGCAGTTGGAGATCTATGGGCTGGAGTGCTATCGTTTGGAGACTGGCTTGCTGACAGATGGGACGATGCTGCAAAATGGTTTGGTAATCTTGGACAAGAGATTGGAAAACTTGCAGGTAACATTTGGAGTGGAATCCAGGGCATGGGAGACTGGATTGCAGAACAATGGAACAATGTTGTAAACTGGTTTAAAGATCTTCCTACCAAGATTGCATATACTGCTGGTTACATTTGGGGAGAAATCCAAAAACTTCCAGACTGGCTTGCAGAGCAATGGGGAAATGTTGTAACTTGGTTCCAACAACTTCCTGCTAAGATTGCTGAAATTGCAGGAAACATCTGGAACGGAATAAAGGGTATTGGGGAATGGCTTGGTCAACAATGGAATAACCTTGTTACCTGGTTTACCGTTACCCTTCCAACAGCACTTGCACAATGGGGTGCAGCATTCTGGTCAGGATTGCAATCAGTTGGCACCTGGTTGGCAGAACAGTGGAATGCTCTAGTTACATGGTTCACAGTCACTCTTCCAACCGCTATTGCCGAGTGGGGAGCAGCCTTCTGGAGTGGCATCCAAGCAGTTGGAACATGGCTAGCAGAACAATGGAATGCTCTTGTCACATGGTTTACAGTTACTCTACCTAATGCCATTGCTGAATGGGGTGCTGCTTTCTGGAGTGGTCTCCAGGCTGTTGGTGCCTGGCTTGCTGAACAATGGAATGCACTTGTAACGTGGTTTACAGTTACTTTGCCAAACGCAATTAAAGAATGGGGTGCTGCGTTCTGGAATGGAATTCAGGCAGTAGGTACTTGGCTGGCACAGCAGTGGACCAACCTGATGACTTGGTTTACAGTAACTCTTCCAAATGCTGTAAGAAAGTGGGCATCTGATTTCTGGGGAGGAATTCAGGACCTTGGTGCTTGGCTAGGAACTAAACTTACAGAACTTAAAAACTGGTTTACATCTTTGCCAGGACTAGTTGCTCAATGGGTAAAGGGTCTTTGGGATGGATTCTGGGCTTCGTTTAAGGTTCCACAATGGATTACTGATATAATTTCAGCATTCAAGATTGGTGAAACAGACTCAAAAACTGGAAAGAAGTATGACCCAAAGAATGCTACTCAAAACCAAAACAATGGTGGTGCAATCCACAGAAGCATTGGTGGTGGAGTGCCAGGTATTGGCAATGGCGATGTTGTAAGTGCAATGCTTACCCCAGGAGAATACGTAATCCGTAAAGAGGCTGTCCAGAAGTATGGTCTAGATATGATGTCTAAGATCAATGCTGGTCAATTCAAGTTGCCAACACTGAGAGACCCACAGTTCTCTGTTGATGATATGTCTGTATCAACCAAATCAGGCGTAGCACCAACAAGCAATTCAGTGTATAATAATTATAACCTAAATGTAAATGTCAAGTCAGACGCTAATGCAGATGAAATTGCAAGAACCGTAATGACTCAAATCAGACAGGTAAATGCACAACAAATAAGAGGAGTTAGACTTTAATGGCAGACGCAACCTATATGGGTGGTAGACAGAAGTACGCTCGTCCACAAGCAATCTTGTTTGCAGACAATCCTGGTACTATTTTGGAGAATGGTAAGCGTGTCCCAGATGGCTATGAGATTGGCTCTGAGCAGTCCTCTGGAGAGACTTTTATCATCCTGTCTGATCATAATAGGGGTCCAATTGAAGTTAAGGTTACACGCATTGAAAAGCGTGAAAGAATGGTAAATGGACGTATGCGTTCATATCATATCGCAGACAAACTAGCAATCACTCTTTCTTGGTCAATGATCCCATCAAGATCTTTCTCATTGAGTCCAGAATTTGATGAAACTGGAACTAAGCAGTATGGCGATCAGTATACTGCTGACGGTGGTGCTGGAGGATCAGAACTTCTAAACTGGTATGAAAACAACACTGGTTCATTTTGGGTATACCTGGCATACGATAAGCCACAAAACTTTAGTTCAAATAAATATGCAAGACTTTCAGAATACAACCAAGTTGTTGAAATGTTCTTCTCAGACTTCTCCTACTCTGTGCAAAAGCGTGGCGGTAGCAATCATGACCTATGGAATGTAAGCCTAACGCTGGAAGAGGTATAACATGTTCTTTGATGTCAACCTACAAAACCACCTAGAACAAAGTTCCTCAATCAAATTAAAGTCTTTGATTACTGCTGAATGGAATATGAACATTCCAAGCAACATTGCCAAGATTGGTAACTATAGACACAGACCAACAGACTCTGGGTCTCCATATAGCCCAATCACTTCTACATATGATGCAGCAGATAACTTGGCAGATATCAAGCACTACACAGGTGCTACAGATGCAGACATCACAGTTGACGGAGGATTTGAAGATTACCTAGATCCAGATGGTAACAAAATCCCAGTTCTGTTCCTTTCTAACAAGGAAAAAGAAAAACTGCTCTACTCGCTTGAAGATTGCTTTGGAAAGTTTAGACCACGTTCTGGAATCAACAAGGCTAGATTTTTGGACGGTATTAGTCTACACCACACCAACTCAGACATGTCAAATAGACCAAGATTCTACATGTCTTCAAAAAACGATATCTTTAAGTATTGGTCATCATATAGAACTGAGTCATCAATTGCAAACAACACACTCAACGTAGAGCGTGGAATAGCAAATCAGAATATCAATAATAGATTTTATATTGATGATGCTGCTCCATTCGTAGTTTACAAGGATGCGGTACCAGCGAATAGAATCGTCGTAAAGATGCAAACTGGCGTTGGCACTGTAGACCTAGGACCATTCCAAACTGAGTCTGGGTCAATCACAGATCCACTATTTGGATATGCAAATCAAAAGACACCAGTAAGATGGAAGGTGCAATACCTCACTAACAATACCTGGTATGACGCAGTTAGTTTTGACGAAAACTCAAAGCGACTAAATGGTTCTCCAATCATTGGACCAGACGGATACGTTGAGTTGGCATATGGACCAATTATTCCAGACCAATATATTCAGTCATTTAAGTATGTAGGTGAACTGTATGACGAAAGCCTAGTTCCTACCACTGGATTCCTAGGAGATGCCTATCTTGTTAAGTCAAGCCAGTCTGATATGGGAACATTCTTTATTATGACCTCAACTGGCTTCAAGCAGTTTGCTGCAAGATATGGATGGTATCTGAATGAAGAGGATGTGACTAAGAACACTGCTTTTGTATCACAACTGTCTTCTCCACAGAGATACACGACATCTACAAATGTTCAGAAGTATAGAGAGTTTGAGATGATCTCTGGTGTTCGTGTTGTCGCAGAGACGATGAACGTACAATACTCAACTCTGGATATCATAGAGATCTCTCCAAGACTTGTTGCAAACATTAGCGACATCGTTACCTCATTTGATATCAAGAGGTCAGCATCGGACCTTGGTGTCAGCGGTATGCCAGTAGGACAACTTCTAGCATCTACAGGATCTATAAGCCTATTTGACCCTGATCAAATCTTTAATGAAAACAATACTAATAGTGTTGTTGCAAAATATCAATATGATAACATCAAATTTTCTTTCTATGAAATTGTAGAAGATGTTGAGGTTGGCTCTTCAATGTACGATTACTATGTTCCAATTAAAACTATGTACTCTGAATCAAAGCCAGACTTTTCAAGCAATGACAGGTCTGTCAAGATACAGATTAGAGACCTGTTCTTTTATCTTGAGTCACTCAAGGCACCAGAACTTCTAATTCAAAATGCTTCAGTAAGTTATGCTACTAGCCTTGTTTTGGACTCAATTGGCTTCTCAAACTACTCGTTCTTTAAGACAGCAGACGAACAAGAAACAATCATTCCTTACTTCTTTGTTTCTCCAAACCAAACAGTTGCAGAGGTGTTACAGAACCTTGCAGTGTCTACTCAAACAGCCATGTTCTTTGATGAATACAATAACTTCATTATGATGTCAAAGAACTACCTAATGCCATCTGAAGCAGACAGAACTACAAACTCTGTCATTTCTGGAACTCTAGATCAGGCTAAGGCTGGGACTGTAGAAAACCAGGGTACAAGAACTAAACTTTCTAACATTATTGATATTGCTTCATCTGATAGCACGGTATACAATGGTGGAAAGATTACATATACCACTAGATATATTCAAAGAGCAATGGGATCTCTTCGTCAGGCTATGCTTATTGACAAAGACAGAACATGGATTTATCAGCCAGCACTTTTGTGGCAAGTATCTGCTTCAGGAAATGTTAAGTCAGTCAATGAAAAGACTGCAGACCAGCAGGCATACATGCTCTCAGCAATTCCTCTAAACAGCACTTTGACTGCAGAACCACCAAAGGTTGTAAACAGACAACTTGTCAATAACATTATTGATTTTGGTGAGGCTATTCAGTGGATGGGCAGATACAATGGATACTTCTATGCAAATGGTGAAGTAATTAGATATGACGCTATTGAGTACAACGTTCCTGGGGTAACCAATGGAAACGTCTGGATTACAAGTCTTCAGGAGTATCAGAACTACTTCTCTAAACTTCCATTCAATGGAAAGATGTACCCAACAGGTCGTGTAAGAATTTTTGCAATTCCAAACTATGAAGTGCTTCCAAATGGAAACACAGCAATGGTTAGTGGTACTGTGGCGAAGCATGGTCGTGGACAGTTTGGCACACCAATAGTTAACCACTCTGCTGGTCTTTCAAATTACTGGTCAGACAACGCAAACGTTCATGGAGTTACCATGGATCCAGCAAAACTATTTTTCCAAAACGACACGATTGAAATATCTCAGGCAGCATCTTCTAGCCAAACAATCACTATTGTTAGCACTGAGAATATCAAGGTTGGTCAAACAGTCGAAATAGTTTCTGGACCAGGAGCCTTTGCTCCAGGATCAATCCCAAGAGTAGCAACCATTGTGGATGACGAAACTTTTACTGTTGATACTGCCATCACAACACCGCTTAGTGGGACAACTATTAAACTTTATACAAAGCAGCAGAAGTCTTTCTATGGAAAGACAGGGTCATCATTTGATAAGGTAGCAAGTAATACCTTTGCTAACAAGACTTCTAGAAATGGAATCATCAAGAACTTCATGAGTTACTTTGCAAATAAGGAGTCTACTCTAAATAACCTAAAGGTAACTGAGCCAGGAACTGTTCAGGCTTCAGCATTGGTTATGAATGGTCCTGCTTTTGCAAATAACCAGAACCCTGTGAGTTTTGTTTCTTATGTTCACAAGCAGTTGCCAAACAAGTTTAAGCACTTTGGAACAAGAATGCGTATCGTTGGAAAGATTGAAGATAGTCAGATAAGATCTCAAACTCCTGTTGGTGCAAATCCATACTACCAACTAAATCCAGGTCAGCCAGATAAAGAAATCGTTGTAGGTGGAGCCTCTGGCGGTCTTGCAATATCTGTCAATCCAGAGACTAACAACGGATACTACTTTGAGTTGATTAGCCTTACTGCAGCAGATGCAAACTCATATGCAGACGGTGATGGTGGAGCAATCAACAACATCCTTTTCTACAAATTGTCAAAACCAAATGCAAACTCGTTGCCAACAGAGGTAGCAGTACCAATTAAACTTTGGGGCGGTAACGCAGAGATCATCTCAGACTCTGGAAGTTTGACAGGTAAGGCAAGAATTGCATCAGACCAAAAAATCACTGTATACGATATGTCTGTTGAGTATGAGCAGGTTGGGTCAGCACTAAGGTTCTATCTATACCTAAATGGAAGACTACTTGCTGTTGTGGATGACACAGACCCAGAACTAACTGCAAATAACGAAATTGTTACATACAACAACATTGCACTGTTTGTTAGAGGATCTGCTCGTGTCATGTTTGAGAATGTTTATGCTATTGCAAACAACTACAGCCAAAACACTGCCTTTGGACTAGATGTTCCTGTCAGCGATATTTATGGTGATCCAGAAGTAGATGTTAGCGAGTCAATGAGAAAGTATGCAATGAGCGGAATGATTCAGTCTACCTATCTTTCTGGCATCAGCCCATCAGAGCCTCCAAGATATAACATTTACTTTGAAGAGTTTGGAACCATCATGCGTGAAGCAGCATACTTTAACGTTAAGTATGACAAGGCGTATCCTGCTTTGTATGCACAACTATCACCAACCTTCAACAAGGTTAAGGGCTACTCTGTATCTGGCTTTACAGCAGGAGCCTATGGAGCAGAGTTCCTAATCTTTAACGCAACAGATACGCAACTACTCCTTGACGACTCAAGCGGTAACTACCTAAGAATCCAGGGTATAACATTTACACAAGAATCTCAGCATGATCTTACAGTAGATGAATACTTTACAAACAACAGCGACTTCTCAGATCCTCAGTTTGCTTCGGACGGTATCATTAAGTCACCTCTGAAGTATAAGGAAGAATACCAGGGCATTAAGTTTAGTCGAATGACCAGTGGAAAGAAAGAGTTTGCAATTGATCCTGTATACATCCAATCGCAAGATGCTGCAAACGATCTTATGGGATGGCTAATTGAAAAAACAATGAAGCCAAGAAAGTCTGTTGGTATTAAGATTTTTGCTATGCCAACAATCCAACTTGGAGATATCGTAACTCTTGATTATGTATCTGATAATGTTGAGCAGTTTTCGCCAAGTGGAAATAGGTTTGTCGTCTACAGCATTGATTACAAGAGAAGTGCAGATGGACCAGAAATGAATGTTTATTTAAGCGAGGTAGTGTAATATGGCAGACGTATCGTCAGTCCCAAATGTTCCAGAGTCTACTCCAACAACGTCTAAAGGCTCTGTAAAAGTAGCCACACCAGACATTGTTCGTGCAGTAACTGATATCCCATATCCACCAGAAGTTATGGCTACCCTGGTACTAGAAAATATTGGTGGGCAAGAACTTATCAATATTGCAAGAAGCGACACTATTAATGGTCAGAATGTTGTCTACCAGCCAATTAGCAATGCTAAAGAATTGTACACAGAGTACAACCCTCAAAACATTGTCTACCTGCCAAGCACATCTGACAAGTTCTTCAATAACTTCCCAATCAAGATTGATGACAAGATCCCACAATCTGTCACAGAAAACGTATCGCTCACAATGGATGGGCTGTTAATCCAGTTGACCAATATCCTTGAGGATGAACAGGTAGAGGTTCAAATCGTCACAACTGGAGACCTACTTAATGATACAATATACTGAGGAGAATAAATGATTACAGATAAAGGCAAGAGCATCCTGGCAAAGTACCTAATTGGTCAGTCGCCAGCATATGCATCTCACATAGCAATTGGTTGTGGAGCAACCCCAATTGACAGCCTTAGCGGAGCCTTTACTACTGAGCAAAAGTTGGCATTTGCTGCCAAAACAAACCTAGACTTTGAGATGTTCCGTGTACCAATCGTATCTCGTGGATATGTAGTTGAGGATGGCGTGTCCAAGATTGTCTTTACTGCAGAACTTCCTACAGAAGAAAGATATGAGATTTCTGAAATCGGGGTATACTCAGCAGGATCTAACCCATCAGCAAACACTACAGACAGCAAAATTATGCTTAAGTTTACAGACACAGAAGGATGGATGGACCACGGAGATACAGTCCAGGCACTTGGATCAAATGCTCTAGATGGAACCACCTTCTCGTCAAAGGCTAACAATCCAATCTTGCTACAGACCGAAAGAGTTGCAAGATATGAGCAGCCAAGATTTTTGAATAGTGTCGTTGGTATTCGTGGAGACTACTCAGACCTATCTGAGACAGGCGGTGTAATCGGTGCTACAACAACTGCAACACCACACATTCACCTAACAGGAACCAGTTTTGATATAACAAAGAACTCTCCGTCAGACAAACTTGTTTTGGCTTTCAGCGTCGCAGATGGCGTTGTAGGTCCAAACGTTGGAGAAGAGATTCAGAAAATTCTTATTCGTGTTGAATTCCTAAGCCTTGAAGCAGACTCTGTTGCAGACAGAAATGCAACATTTGATGTGGTTTTAGAGAATGATGTTGAGAATTCTTTTGATAGCAACAGATACTTTGTAGTGTCTAAAGAGATATCAGAAATCTATCAGGCTCCAAACTTCTCTTGGTCAGACGTTTCTGTTGTTCGTGTATTCGCCACGGTAATTAACGACAGCGACGATCCTTCACCAAGATACTATGTAAATCTTAATGGTCTAAGACTAGAAAATGTTTCTAGCGAAAACCCTCTTTATGGTCTAGTTGGCTACTCTGTAGTTAAGAGCGACTATGCTAAGACTATTATTAAAGAGCCAAACACAAAGAACTTCGTTGAATTTAGATTTGCTTTGGACGTGATCTAATGGCAGAGATAATCAAAAATGTGGTCATTCCAGTTGAAGAACTGCCACCACTACAAGATGGTCAGACTAATTATATAATTAGATACAGGGTTGTTTCGGAAGACAAGAACAGGTCTTCAGCATGGACACCACTAATTGTTGTTCAGGATAGCCAACAATCCTGATATCTGGTATAATAATAACATGGCAAAGATTCCACTACCACAGACAGGTCAACCACTAGACGTTTCGTACATCTACCAGTTGGCTAATGCAATCAATGACTTGGCTAATCAGGTTGTACCATCAAACTACAAGTTTGTAACCATTGACACACCTGCCCAGGGTAAGCAGAGTCTGAAAAACTCAGAAGTAAGAATGGTAGCAGCACACATCAACGTTGCCAACAATAGATCTGTAAACTCTGGAAACGAGCAAGAATTCTCGTATGAATTCGACAGCGACTTCTCTGGCATTCCAATTGTGACTGCAACAGTATTTAACTACGGAACAACAGATGTTGGAAACAGTGCAACGGTAGTAATTAAAAAGGTGACCACAGGCAGAATTGATGGCGTTGTCCGATTTGGTAGCAACGGAAACCTTTCTGTAGGAGTAAACATAATCGCTGTTGGCGTACCTTCAAACGGTTGATAACATGGGATTTAAAAAGGGTAGCATTGCTGAAGAGGGCTACAACGAAGCCAGCATAGTGCAGGCAAGCAAAAACGTATGGTTCTTAAATGGCGATTTGGTCAGGGTACATCACCTAAACAAGTCTAACGGTATTATGTCTGTTTATAACATTGTCAAAGACCAGATTGAAAGTTGTCTTGTTACTGATTTTAAAAAGAATCGTGAACGAGCCTATACTGTAGGTCAAACTGCAGACCTGGTAAATCGTCACAAGAAGTACATGCCACAACTCATGAAGCGTGGGGTCATCCCACATCCTACTGGATCTCAAAAGGGTGGTGCTACTGGATGGCAGGTAAGATCATATTATTCAGAGTCGCAGGTTTTTGAAATTCGTGATATACTTGCTACCTACCATATTGGTCAACCAAGAAAAGATGGACTCATAACAAATAATATGACTCCTACAAGACAAGAGTTGACAAGACGTATGGGTGATGGTATACTTACATATACGAGGACTGAAGATGGGCGTTTTATCCCTATCTGGTCTGAATCAATTTAATTGTTCTTGAAAGGAACAGGGTATGAATAACGAAGAAACTAAGGTAACTGTCGGACTAGGCTACACCATTAATTTGGGTAACTTCCAATCGCTACGCATTGATTTGTCTATCACTGACAACAAGCGTGAGGGCGAAAACACCAATGACGCTTTTGAGCGTGTCTATTCATTTGTTGAGGCAAAACTTCAGGAGAAGGTTGCTGAAGCACAGGGCGAGATCGACAGCAAGTAATGGCAGACCGCAAAGACCGAATGGCTTTGCTCAGTCGCTACGCCAAGTTGCACACTAAGCACTATGAGCAACGAGCCACACTAAACCTAAATGTAGAACAATGGGCTGCAGATGCACTCATTGAGTCCTACACACTACCATTCTGTTACGACCTACTTGAATACTATTTTGAAGTAGCCACGGCACCAGCATGGAAATACTTTGCCAACTATGCAGACAAAATCATAGAGGCAAGAGAAGACTATCAAAGAGATCTAAAGGAGAGAGCCGAACGCCGAGCAAAGGCTAAGGAGTGGTTAAATGAGTAATACAGAGGCTAAACTAATATCAGCAGTCCTACAGGACAAGCAGGTTCACGTCTTGCTACAGGCAAACGTAGAAAACCTTCTTCGCACACACAAGGACATCTGGACTTTTATCAGAAACTATTCTGAGACAAATGCCTCTGTACCTCCTGCCTCTCTCGTTGTTGAGAAGTTTCGTGACTTCCAGCCAGTTGAGGGTATTGGTGCTACCAAGTATCACCTAGAAGAACTACAGCAAGAGTTCCTTAACGACAGCGTTAAAGAACTTCTTAGAACCGCTGCTGCAGACGTTCAGGCTGGACACAGTGCAGATGCACTTGAGAGCCTAATCCAAAAGACCTCAGAACTAAAGAAGAATACTGCAGTCATTCGTGACATTGACGTAACAGACATTGAAGATGCTATTGCGTACTATCAGAACGTACAGCGACAGAACGAGATTGGATCAGTTGGAATCAAGACTGGTCTGGCTGGATTTGACAACTACCTGCCTGCTGGTATTATGCCAGGACAGTTGGGAGTATTCCTAGCCTACCCAGGTATTGGTAAGTCATGGATGGCTCTATACTTTGCGGTACAGGCATGGAAGCAAGGCAAGTCACCTCTAATCATCTCTCTTGAAATGAGTGAGACAGAAGTCCGTAACCGTGTATTTACTATCATGGGTGAGGGTCTATGGTCACACCGTAAGTTGTCTGCAGGAAACGTTGAGATTGACGACCTCCGCCGTTGGCACGGTAAGGAACTTGCTGGTAAGCCAGAGTTCCACATCATCTCAAATGACTCTGGTGGAGAAGTAACCCCATCTGTAATTCGTGGTAAGATTGATCAGTACAAGCCAGACATGATTATCGTAGACTACCTACAGTTGATGTCACCAAACCAGAAGTCAGATAACGAGACGGTACGTATGAAGAACCTATCTCGTGAACTAAAACTTATGGCTATTAGTGAAGAGATGCCTATCATTGCCATCTCGTCTGCAACACCTGACGATGTTAATAAACTAGATACTGTTCCTACACTTGGACAGACTGCATGGTCACGTCAGATTGCATACGATGCTGACTGGGTTCTAGCACTAGGTCGTGCAACCAACTCTGACATCATTGAATGTGTATTCCGTAAGAACCGTAACGGCTTTATGGGTGAATTTATTGTTCAGGCTGACTTTGACAAGGGCTGGTACAAGTACAAGGACTTTGAAGAAAAATAGTTATAATAGAGTGTGGTCAATCTACATCATAAACCTATTAAACGATTTTGTCTTAATGGAGAAATCCATGATGACTCTGCAATTCCTAGGCTAAAGGTTGAGTATATCAGGCTACTTCAGCAACAAATGAAGGATCTTGGTTATGCATTAAGACTTGACATTGACCCAGACTTTACAATAAAATATAATAAGAAAACGGAAACATTTACATTTAAGATATCAATATATGGATCGTATGTAGGAAAGAAGAAGATTGAATGCGTAGTGGGAATAGACGGCACACAGGTGATTTATACACAGCCGAACAAATCAAAAGAGTCCTCACAGTCTCACGAATCAACATTGAATCAGAAGTAGATTCTGACTACATTGTATTCTGCCCATACCACAATAACTTCCGTTCGCCTGCTGGAGAAATAGATAAAATAAATGGAACATTCTTTTGTTTCTCGTGTCAGAAGATTGCAGACCTAGTAGAGTTCATTATGCACACTTCTGGTCGTACGTACTTTGAATCAGTACGCTACATCAAGTCTAAAGAAACTGAAACTGATATTGAGCAAATTGTTAACAAGGCTCTTGTCGTTAAGCCAGAATATAACCAGTATGACCAGGTATTGATTAAGCGTCTAAACACCCAGGCACTAGAGTCACCTCGTGCTATGCGTTATTACAATGGCAGATTGATCACAGAAGAATCAGTCAAAAAGTTTAACCTTGGATTCTCTGAAAAGCAAGACATGGTAACTATTCCAGTACACTCACCAGATGGCATGGAAGTTGGCTTTGTTGGCAGATCAGTCGAAGGCAAGGACTTCAAGAACACCCCAGGACTGCCAAAGAGCAAAGTCCTATTCAACTTACACCGTGTAAAAACATCTAGCAAGGTCTATGTTGTCGAATCATCATTTGATGCCATCCGACTTGACCAGCGCGGTTTTCCAGCGG
>JACCDO010836779.1_pt1 | contig 26266 bp, 27 predicted proteins | sample 7446101 | NCBI WGS metagenome assembly JACCDO01 (sample SAMN15323440, study PRJNA562643) | freshwater metagenome | isolation source: river surface water | place: USA:Blue River Watershed | collected 2017-08-16 | reverse complement strand
GGATCTACAACGAGATCACCGAGGAGATCGACACCCTAGCGGAGAAGGCTGTTGCCCTAGCGGGACCGCACTCTGTGGACACACACGCCCACTCCCACCTGATCGCAGAGATGCTTCGCTCCTACCCATCGCCGTCTCGCGCTGATGAGGCGACTATGATCGCCGCGACGGGCCTGGCCCTTGTCCAGGACTACATCACGACGATCCAGGAGACGTACGACACGCTGAAGGCTGCGGGCTCTCTCACGATGGGCCTCGACGACTTTCTCATGGCGCTTGTCAGCACGCTCGAGAGCCACGTCTACCTGCTTCAGCAGCGAGTCCAGCAGAGCATCGGCTAGGTCTTCACGACGAGCTTGTGAAAGTCGGGCGGGAACATGTCCCGGCTCTTGCCGTAGAAACGCTCCCAGTCGCCGTCGAGGATGTAGGTCACAGCGTGGTCGGTATCAGACCGCACGCTGCGACCGATCGCCTGCATGAAGGACTTCGCAGTCTGAAAGTCGTACCACCACTTCCACTTGCCCATCCGCTTCCGAACGATCTTGTCCCCGAGGTAGGGGAACTCAAGCTTGCAGATCACCTGGAAGCGGGACGCGTCATCCCGCAGGTCGACGCCCTCTGTCATCGAGGGAGACAGGAGGACGGTGGGCTTGGTGGACGACATGTGCCGCGCGAGAACCTCGTCCCTGTCGTTCGAGCCGTGAATCAGGAGACGGGAGTCGCGAATGTTCTTCTTGAGGTAGTTCGCGATCGTGTAGGTCCGGCAGTGGATGATCCCCTTCTCCTTCTTGTGCGACGCGAGGATCTCGGTGACGAGCTGCGCCATCTTGGGCAGCGTGCGATCGATGTGGTCCCTGCCCATTAGGCCAGCAGGAAAGTAGAGGATGGGACGGTTCTCGGGCGGGAAGGGCGTCTCAGTCGTGATGAACGCGACATCGCTGGGCTTCAGGCCGATTGAGCAGCAGAACGCGTCCTTGTTCAGGACAGTGGCGGACATCATCAGGACCCGCTCGCCCAGCTTGAAGAGTGTGTCCTGGGTGTACAGGCCAACATCAATCGTCTTGAACTGCGCCTTTCGCCCAGAGGTCTCATCGCCCTCCAGCATCTCAAAGGCCCAGTTCTCCTCGTCATAGTTGTCGAGGAACTGCTCGAGCTTCGTCCTGTGGCCCTTCATGAGCTCCAGCTGGCGTGACACGACAGGAAAGTCCTTCAGGTTGCCCTTGTCCTTGAGGAGCTTGGCGACCATCTTCTCCATGTGCGACACCTGCTCGATCACCTTCGGGCAGTAGACCTGCTCAATCCACTCGTGCGCCTGGCGCTCGTTCTTGAGGTCGGGCAGGTTGAGCTTTGTCACAGCGTGCGCGAACCGCTCTGAGATTGCCACCTCGACGAACCGTCCGACCTCGCCCTCGATGTTGTGGGCCTCGTCGATCACGAGGAGCGACCTGCCCGGCATGTTCTTGGAGTAGTTCGCGTCCGTCATCATGTAGGGAAAGTTGGTCACAGAGAGCTGAGCGTCCACAAACTGCCGCTTCGCGGTCCTGTAGTTGCAGCTGAACGCGCACCGCTTGTGGAACGGCGAGTCCTCATCCGCCGTCTTGAGGAGCTGAAGGGCCTGCTCGCAGGTGTGCGTCTTGTGGTAGCCGCAGGCGTAGTTGCTGCTGCTCTTCACTGACTTCATGCCGATCTGCTCGAAGTCGCGAAGGTACTGGTCCTGCAGGATCTTCTGCGTGGTGACGAACCACGCGCCTGGGCTGAACAGCCCCGACTCATCAAGGGGCAGCGTCGCGTTCAGGTACCGCGCGACAGTGACACCGATTGCTGACTTGCCCACGCCTGTCGGAAGCTCAGCGAGGACGAACCTCTTCCCCTCCTCGAACGCGTTCAAGATGAAATTGATTGCCTCCTCCTGCTTGGGGCGAGGATGAGACATGGGAAAGTGCTTGATCCAGTCCTGCGTTGTGATCATGCACTTATTATACCTTGTTAGACCCCTCATGTACAAGGGTAAGCTTCTGGGCCCGCGTCATTCGCTTGATCTCGGCCTCGCGCTTGCCTGAGGAGGACGCGGTGTGTCCTCCCTCGACCCACACCATCCGCCTGGGCGGGTGGCTCCGCGTGTACTTGGCGCCGCGACCCGACGCGTGCTGACGAAAGCGCCGCGCGGGGTCAGTCGTCCTGCCCGTGTACAGGGATCCGTCGGGATCGCACTCGATCACGTAGACGTGCCACTCAGACTCCACAGATGTCGCCCATCGCGTAGGTGTAGCCCAGAAGGCATCCCCACACGAGCGCGAGCACCATGCCCGACACGAGCAGCCCCTTCAGGGTTTTGACAGTCGTCGCCTGCGCAGCGAGGCGCTCCTCGTAGATCCTGCTCTGGAGGCCGAGGCACACAAGAGTGTGCACCACGCCGTCGACATCATCGTGATCGTAGTCCTGCTGCTCTCCCGCCTTCCTGCGGGAAGCGAGGTCGACAACGTTGTCCAAGTCGTCCTGATCCATCACGCCTCCTCGCTGCCTGCTGCAAAGATAAGATCGGCCTCGTGGACCAGTTCCACCCACTCGCGATATCCTACCGCGGTTGTGCGTCCCAGATCGTCCACGAGGCCGATGATTGTGTGGGCCAGCCCCTCGGTGACCCACGCCACTCGCCTCTCACCCCAGCTTCCGACTATTCGGTCGCCCTTGGCGGGACGTGTGGCTGGATCCCTCACTTGGCCGGGGCGGCCTTGTTGGTCTCCGCCTGCACGGGCGCGGGCTGCGCCTCGACCGCAGGAGCTGCAGCGTCGACGGCGGGGGCCGCGTCAGCAACAGGGGCGACAGACTCCGCCTCAGGCACAGGAGCAGGCGCGACCTCAGGGGCCTTCGCCTCCTCAACCTTGACCTCCTCCTTCTCGGCGCAGCCAGAGAGGAGAGCGACGGCGCCCGCGAGGGCGATCATGACTCGAACGAACATTTTGACTCCTTGAGGCTTTCGCCTCACTTACTCCTCGTCCGCGAGGTCGAGGATCTGGTCGAGGTCTCCCTGCGCTGGCACGGCGTCCCTGATGCGGATGATCTTCAGCACCGCCTCAAGTGTGTCCTTGTCGCTCAGCTTGTCCTCGTACTCCTTAATGATGCGCTTCTTCTCGTCCTGCAGCTCCTTGAGCTGGGTCTTGGTGTCCTCCTTCAGGGAGTTGATGTCCCTGTCGATGGACTTGACCTTCTCGAGAAACTCCTGGACGTCAGACTTCAGTGCCATTTAGGCTCCTTGCGTGATCTTTGCGGTTGCTTTGAGGGCACCGCTCTTATAACGCGCGGAGCGTCAAGTGTTCAATGAGTCTCTCCGTGATCCGCCCTGCGCATCAGGAAGTACCTCATCACATGCGCCTCGTCCTCGTAGGAGCAGAGCTGAACGACCTCCGACTCCTGCAGCATGCGAACGACCTCGTCCATGTCCTTTCTGAGCTGAAAGAACTCGTCGACCGACATCGTGACAGCAATGCGATCGATCGCAAGGGTGATGGTCTCCAGGCTCTCATCGACCCAAGCGATGTCTGACATGTCGTCATCTTGCTCTGACACGGCCCCTCCCCTCGTTGTCGAAGTAACTAGGAGGGAGGCAGGGTCCTCTTCTTTGGCCTGCGGAATGACGCCGGCGCTGTCCCAGATGGAGCGGGTTCCTCCACAGCCTCGGGGGCCGTGGTTGCAATGGGCTCGTCAGCGGGAGTGAAACAGAGGGTCGCCAGGTGCTCGCAGGCGTCCACCTCTGGGAAGGTGCTGGGATCAATCCCCAGTGCGAGAAGCTCTGCGCTCAGCTGGGCGCGGGTGGTCACGCCCTTCGCCCTGAGCCACGCGCTCACGTCCCTCGCCCTTCTCGGCGCGTACGCGCTCCAGGGAATCACGTGTCGATCCTGTCGCGAATGATGCCGCAGAGGGCACCCTGGAAGCGGGGGTCGCCCGCGACCGCCTTGAGCTCGCTCTCGCTGAGGCGCTTGCCCGTGATCACAGTGAGCTCATCAGCGATCTTGGAGAGGGCGCTGAGCATCTGGTTTCTGACCGAGGAGTGGTTCATAGGAGCGTCAGTAGCGCTCATGACCTCGGCGATCTCGCGGTAGGAGAGGCCGCCGTCAAAGGTCTCAGTCGTCACGTAGCCCCGCTCTGAGCGGTGGCCCTTGGGCATTGGCATGCTACTCCTCCTCCTGCTCTTGGGTCGGAACGAGACCGTGAGTTCGCATCGCGGCGCGATCCTCGTCGGACACCTCTGAGATGCCGAAGCGGAGGCGCATGATCTTCTCCTCGCGCGCCGTGAGGCGGCCAAGGGCGCGCTTCACAGCCTCGACGATCTGCTCCTCGCCGATCCTGTCGTCGATCGAGACGGCCTCGTCGTCCGTGAGGACCTCGGCCAGAGTGCGGGCGTCATCACCCTCGACCTTGGCGTCCAGGGGAACATGGACGTTCACGTTCGCCGCCTCAAGGGAGAGACGGATGAGGTTGATCGAGACGCCGAGGAGGCAGGAGAGCTCCTCCTCGCTGGGGCGCTGCCCGAACTCCTCGACGTAGGCCTGCGTCTCGCGGTTGATCCGCTGGAGCAGCGTGAGGGCGTGGGTTGGAACACGAACAAGGCCCTTACTGTGGTTCACATGGCGCATGACCGCCTGTCGAATCCACCAGGTGGCGTAGGTGCTGAACTTGAAGCCGCGCCGCCAGTCGAACTTGTCCACCGCCTTCATCAGGCCGATGGAGGACTCCTGGATCAGGTCGTCAAGGTCACAGCCTGACGCCTGGAACTTCTTGGCGATCGAGAGCGCGAGGCGCATGTTGCACTCGATCATCCTGCTTCTAGCGGCGACGTCGCCCGCCTCAATACCCTTGGCGAGGACGACCTCCTCCTCCCGGGTAAGAAGCTTGTGGGCCATGTGCCGTCCCATGAACTGGAGAGATCCGTCTGCCATGGGACACCCCCTCAAGCCCTGCTCGAGGTTGCTTCCTGCTCTGGGCGAATGAGGCCCTTGGCCTCGAGTCCCTGTCGCCATGCGTCGGCCCGCGCCTGACGCATGTCCGCCTCTCGCTGAACGTAGCAGAGATCCCACTCGAGGGAGAGCGTGTCGCCCCCGCGCTCGCGCAGCCGCTTGATCATGCCGCGAATCCTGCCCAGAGTCTCGACGATCTCACCCTCGCTCATGTAGAGCGTGGTCTCAGTGTTGTAGTGCATGCCCTCTCCGTGTCCCTTGGACGCGCACCGCGTGCGTCCAATTCTAATGTAAATCACGGGGGCAGCCGTGTAAACGCCAGTTCAAATTTTATTAGAAATGGCGTTATACTTTTGTCTTGTCTTGTCTAGGATCGTTAGAGGCGATCCTTGATCTGCTTGATATCCGTCTTGATGTCAGTGAGATCGATCTCGACCTTGTCCTGCCGCTCCATCAGGGACTCAATCGCGGACGTGAAGACCTTGCGGTCCTCCTTGTGGTCCTCGAGAATCTCCTTGAAGTTCTGCTGCTGGTTGGTGATGTACTCCCTGAGCAGTGGGAACAGGTACGACGTAGCCAGCTTCCAGATGGCAGAGAGGACGAGGAGGAGGACAACCACGCTTCCCGCGGGCCCCACCGCGAGCTTAAGAAACTCTTCCATGTTCGCGCTCTCCATGCTAAAAGACCACTGGGCTGCCGCCCACTGTGAGCGGACGACCGTTCAGCTCGTCGAACTGAACCTTCATCACGCCCGGGATGGATCTGACCCGCTCCGCAAGCTCCTTCACCGCGTCTCCCACGGTGACAGACTCCGGAAGGAACCTGACCAGCGTGTTGATCATGCTGCGGCCCGCCGAGGAGGTGGCACCACGCAGGGGATCCACTCGATCGGGTATCGCTGACTTAAGGCTCGCGTCCACCGCGACCGCGGCGGGGTTCTCCCTCGCGAAGTAGTCCCTGTCCTGGGTGACTGAGGACACAGTCGGGAGGATGCGTATCCGCGTCAGCATGTCGGGAACGTAGGTGCCGGGCTCGACAAAAAGGGTCACCCGCACCTGTATGAGAGGGCGGGTGAGCTTGTGCTTGTCGTCTGCCTCCGTCAGGAGAGCAGCTGCGGACAGAGGGTCTTCCATCCCTATAACTATTCTCTAGTCAGGCTGTTGTCCCACAGTAGTGGGATCATCAACAAGAGCACATCCGACCGTCAGAAGCATGCCTGCGGCCGAGGCAGCGTTCTGGAGAGCGCACCTGATCACCTTGTGGGGATCGATGATGCCCATTTCGACCATATCGCCGTACCGATCGCGGGCGGCGTCGTAGCCGACACGATCCGCCATCTCCCTGACCTTCTCAAGGACGACGTCGGGAGTGCGTCCCGCGTTGTCAGCGATCTGCCTGAGGGGCGACTTGCACGCCTCGCGGACGATTCCCACGCCCGCGGCCACGCCGGTGGAGACGTCTGACAGGTCGGCCAGCGCGCGGGATGCCCTGACAAGTGCGACGCCGCCGCCGGGCAGGATTCCCTCCTGCAGCGCTGCGTGGACAGCGTTCACAGCGTCGTCCACCCGGTCCTTTCTCTCGCCGATCTCCATCTCAGTTGAGCCGCCCACACGAATGATTGCGACGCCACCGGTGAGACGGGACAGACGAGCGCGAAGGAAGGCCTGCTCGCCCTCCTCGAGGTCGGGACGCGAGAGAGTCTCCCTGATTGAGACCGCGCGTGCCTCGATCTCCTCGCGGTCGCCTCCGCACCCAACGAGAACAGATCTCGACCTGCTGATGGTCGCCCGCCTGCAGGAGCCGAGATCGTCAATGGTGACCTTGGAGAAGTCGCCCTCGCCGTCGGCAACCCTGCACTTCAGGAGCGCGGCGAGATCTGCAAGGCTGTCGACCCTGCCGTGGCCAAAGCCGGGCGCCTTGATCGCGCAGACCTGGATGGTCCCGCGGCTGTGGTTCAGGACGAGGCCCTGCATCGCGTCGCCCTCGACGTCGTCGGCGATGATGAGAAGCGACCGCTTCTGCGCCGCGACCTTCTCGAGGACGGGAAGCACCTCACGCAGGGACGCGATCCGCCTGTTCGTGAGGAGAACGAGCGGCCTCTCGAGGTCGCAGGTCGACTTCTCCTGGTTGTTGATGAAGTAGGGCGAGAGGTATCCGCGATCGATCTGCGCTCCCTCGACGTGCTCAAGGGAGGAGCTGAAGGTGCGGGCCTCCTCGACAGAGACAACGCCGTCCCTTCCCACCAGGCTGAAGGCACGTGCGATCATCTCGCCGATCTGCACCTCACCGTTTGCGGAGATCGTGCCCACCTGCGAGACCTGCTCCTCGCCCACAGGCACAGCCATGCGGGAGAGCTCAGCGACCACGCGGTCGGTGGCGAGATCGATGCCCGCCTTCAGGTCAGCGGCAGTGTACCCAGCAGCGAGAAGCATGACGCCGTGCTGGAGCATCGCGTGGGCAAGGACTGTGGCGCCCGTCGTCCCATCGCCTGCGTCCTCAGCGGTGCGAGCGGCGGCCTCCTTGATGGACTGCACGCCGAGGTCCTGGAAGGGATCCGCGAGGTTGACCGCCTTGGCGACTGTGACGCCGTCCTTCGTGAGGATGGGCGGGCCGTCAGACCTGCCGATGATCACGTTTCTCCCGCGTGGCCCCATGGTCACACGCACTGCGGAGGCGAGAACAGACGCGCCGCGGAGGATCTCCTCCCGAGCGCCCGCGTCAAGCCTGACGAGGCGGTTCTGGCGCATGGCCTAGTCCCTCATCAGCTTGCGGGACTCGTTGACTGGTGCGCCCTCAATGATCACGCGTCGAATGCGGCTAACGACGTCCTCCGCGATCAGGAGGTCGCCGACCTGAATCGCGACCTCGGACTTCTGGATGACGCCGAGAGTGCGCAGCTCGGCCTGCTTTGTGGTGGGAAGGACGCTTTCGTGGGAGCTCATAGCTCGATTATCTTGACACCGGGCGGCACTTGTAAACGGTCAAAGGTGCGCGTGAACTTGGGCCAGTACTTCTCTGTGACGATGGAGGTCATCTTCATCTCCTCCATCGCGCCCTTGACCTCGTCCCAGTTGCTGTTCCCGTGCGTCAGCTGCATGGGGACTCCGTCAGCCTCGACATCGCGGAGCTGGATCAGGCTGATGTTTCGCTCGAACTGCTGGCGGAGAGCAGGATCGCTGAGCAGCCGCTCGAGCTTGACCGGATCACCCACCAGGGACGCTGCTCGCTTGTCGCCGATGCCCGGCAGGCCCGGAATGTTGTCGGTGGGGTCGCCTCGCAGCGCCTTCCACCGGACGTAGTCGTATCCGGGCCACTCAACCTGGACGCCGCCCTTGGCGGGAGAGAGGAGCTTAATGCGACTCTCGCCCGGTCCCGTGACGAGCTGAGTGAAGTCGGAGTCCGATGAGAGGACGACGACCTCGTCCTGCGCGTGGACGCGCGTCGCCAGGGTGTGAACGACGTCGTCGCACTCGTTGTCCGGGTGGTACGCGAGCGTGATCGGAATGTGCCTGCGGATCATCTCGATGCAGATCCGCTTCTGCGCCTGGAAGTCGACCATCTCCTCGAACCGAGGGTCGTCCTCCGCGATCACGCGGTTCGCCTTGTACTCGCCCATCAGCTGCTTGCGCCACTGCGGGTCGCCCTCGACCACGAAGTATGCGACGTCAGGCTTGACCGCGTCGACAGCGGATCGGAGCATTCGCATGAAGTTGAAGACGATGCCATAGGAGCCCAGGTTCTTCACAACCCGGGCCCGATGAAGCATGTTGTAGCCGTCGATGATCAGGACTCGCACGTTCGCCTCCTGTCATCAATATACTACATTATTGAGAAATTGTACACTAAGAAATTAGACGAGCCCGAGTGCCGTCCGGCATGTCGACGAACACGTCATCCTCCTGCACGGTCTCGGCCACGACCGGATCGCTCGCAGGCTCAGCGCCGGCAGGGGCTAGCAAGCGCGCAATCTCCTCTGCCTCTTTGACCATGGTGTTGATTGACTCCGTGGCGGAGGTGATCAGATAGTCACGCACGGCTGCAGCAGACGAGAAGGGCATGTCGGACACCGCGTCGAGCGGAAACGTGCTGCCCTTGCGATCTGGGATCCTGACGGTGTAGGCGATCGCCTCTCCCGTCAGCGTCTTGCGGACAATCTCCTCGACCACGAGAACCGGATAGACCCGTCTCTCCTTCTTGGAGATCACGTAGAGGATCTGTCCGACCGCGTGGCGTCCTGTCATCGAGGGCCTCGAGCGTTGTCGCCGCTGAAGACGAGGGTGACACCGCCGTCCTGCGACCTGACCGCGTCAACCCGGACGTCCTTGAGGACGGACCTGAGCCGCGCCTCATCCTTGAATCCACCGTGCGTGCTGTAGATCTCAACCAGCTTCTGAACCAGCGTGTCGTGAAAATGCATAATGGGCCTCCGCTTTCGCGTGGCCCATTATACGGCGCTGCAGGAGCTGAGTGATCAGCGCTTGAAGCCGGTTCCTGCGAACCCGAGGGTCACATTGCCCTTCTTCCCGGCCGGCTTCTTGCCGTTCGGGTACATCCAGGCAGTGTCGCCGCTGTTCGCCATCTCGCGGAGGACGCTGTCGACCTCGCGCTGGATGAGCCGAGCGACCTTGGACTCCGCCATGGAGGTCTTGGCGCCCGCCTTGACGACCTTGGTCACGGTGCCGTCCGGCTCGGTGATGGTGGTGCCGACAGCGTGGCCCTCATCGGCAACCATGTCGTCCATCTCGGCCATGATCTCGTGCATGCCCTCGTCGCCCTCGTAGCCCTCTTCCATGCCGCACTCGCACTTGCGCTTGCCGCACTTGGGGCACGCCTTCGCCTCGTCTTCCATCTCCTTCTCCTCGCGGAGGAGACGGGCCTCGTGGCGGATGGCCTCGTTGATCTGCGCTGGTGTGTAGAAGAGCTCGAGGCCGCGGAGCTGGAGCTCCTCAACGACTCGGTCGTAGGTGGAGGTCGCGCGTCCCGCAGGGCGCGCAGACTCGCTGAGGACACCGCTCTGGGTGCGATCCTCGCGGAGCTGGGTTTCGCCGCGTGGCGCGAGACCCGCGAGCTGAGCGATGCGATCTGCGTTGAAGTGCATAAAGGCCTCCGTCACTCGTACATATACTGTAGAAAAGCTTGTGTCACAAGGGCGCTGTGAAGATGCGAAAACTGCCTCGCACGGCTCGAACCTCGCCGTGAAGGCACCTGATCTTTGGCAGGACCCTTGACCTGACCATGTGGGCCTTCGCGCCCTTGCTGACGGTCTTGGGGTTGAAGTCGTCGATCGTGACGCCAACGATGTGAAGGAAGGCGAAGGAGAGCAGATCCCTCGCCGCCACGATGTAGACAAAGTCAGTCTGCTCGTGCTTTTCAACCTGCGCCCACGAGGCGACGAGGGTGAGGCCGAAGCGGATGCGGGGTGAGGCGATCCTGCACTCTATTGGTCGGGATCCGAGCATGATGTCGGGCTGACCGACCCTGCCGTCTGACTGGACGCCAAGGGCGTGCGCGACAAGGTGCTCCTGGACCCAGGAGAGGAAGTTGTTCCTCCTGCCCACGTCTCCCGCAGTGTCTACCCCGTACCGCAGCATAAGCGCGTTCATGTCCATGCTGAACTGCTGGAGCTTTGCGAGGACAGCGCGCGCGTCCTCGGGACTTATGTCACGAGAGATCAGGCCTCGCCTCGCTCTCGAAGGCGCGAAGCTACGCCCTCCATGATCGCCTCGGCTCGCTTGTCAGCGTCTGTGATCGTCGCGACGCCAGAGCGGACGTTGCCCGTGATCATCTTGCCCCGCTCCTGCGCCTCCTTGAGTGGGAGAAGGCCAAGGACTCCACGCACGACGTCAAACACGTCAGGCGAGAGGCGCGCCTTGAGGGTGGACATATCGACGTACTGGTGGAGGTTCATCTCAATGATGGGAATCTCCTCGCCGTCGTCGCCGGGCTCGTACTCGCCCGTCTGGCGGGACAGCATGATAAAGAGGAGCTTGGGATCCTCCTCCTCGGGCGGAACATGAATGTAGGGAATGTGAGAGGACCCCTCCTCATACACAATCTCGGGAAACCACTTGCCTGCTGGTGCGCTCATCTCTGCCTCCTTGGGGCGAAGTTTAAAGCGCGCCCCTTGCATCAGACAACAATTTTGACCCTAGCAAGCTTGAAGAGGGGAGGGCCATCCTGCGGCATTTCTTTACCAGCGCTCGTGTACGCTTCAGCCGCAATTGCATTGGGGTCGTCGAGAAGACTGGTCACGATATTCGCAATTGATGCCACACCCTTCTTAAATGTAAAAGAAGAAGGCGCATCATAGTTGAGCGTGATTTCGGTGTCATTGTCTGCAGTTATTTCAAGAAGATCCGCTCTCCCAGCACTTAGCATCTCCGCGTTCTCTGCTGTGTTTTCAATTGTGCACAGAAAGGTAAGGACTACGCCCGGCTGGATCTCAATTTCGACCTCAATGGCTTCATGATCACCGAGTCTATCGGGAAGCAGCCTTGTAACCGTGTGCCCCTTTTTATCGACAATCTGCACTTTTCCTTGCAGGTAGTTGGGGTTGTATCTGTCATCCTCGCTCTCAGTGCCTTGACCGATTGCAGGCAAATCTGCCTGAACGGGCGGCATCTGCGTGGACTGCTGAGCCGCGGGAGACGATGCTGCAGGCGACGCAGGTTGGGCAGTGGGCAAGCCAGTCTGACCTGGCTGCGCCGGCTGTGCGGGAGGCGGCTCGGACACAGAAGAAGGCGATGCGACCGGAGATGCTGTGGTCGGTGAGGACTGCGATGTTGGTGAGAGTGGAGGCGTCGGCGTGGACGGTGCGGTCGGAGTGGGCGACGCAGGATCAGACAGAGTCGCGCTAGGATCGGCAGCGGGAGATCCTGGGTCGGCGTCGCCGACGTCAGGCAAGCGCATTCCGCTCACGTCGAAGATGATGGGCGCATTCGGATCCCTCTCTACGGGCACAGTGACACTATTGCTAAACGGGACCTGGGGCTGGGGCACAGCCATCGCAGTTCCGGCACTCCCTACCGCTACCATCCTTGCTAAGAGCGTAATTCTCTCAACAGGCATTTTTCCTGCGACCTTCACTTCTGTTCTGCGCAGCGTTGTCTGTCTTGACTTGTAAAGATCGCCCACCCGATTCCTAAAGACCTGGTACTCATCACTTGTGATCAGGCCTTCGCGCTCAAGGTCACGAAGGAATTGCAACAGGCCCGCAACAGCTGGTTGCAGGTAGCCGTCGTTGATGAGCTTGTGAACAACGCTAAGAGGCTTGGGCAAGTGACCGCTATCATCATAGAAGACAGGGCGCCAATCGACGTAGTGCGTGCGCACATCGTATTGTCCGACCTTCTTTGGCTTGGGAATGTCAGCCAGCTCTCGCACAGCCTCCCAGACGCGCTCTCCTGGCAGGCCCTGCTGACGCGAGCTCAGCATGCTGGGCATCTGGTATCCTGCACGGTTCAGGATCGCAGTTGCTCCGTTGACTGCGTCATTCGTGACAAGATTATCGCACTTCCAAGTGAAGTGCATGAAGGGAATTGTGCCACCATGACCCTTGTTGTCCGGGATTGCTGGCTGATTAGCGATGGTTTTGATCGCTTCGGTCAGCATTCTTGCGGTACTGCCAATGTCCTTGATGATCGCAGCAACCATCTCCTTGGCGAGCTTGACTCGATTCTTAACGGTGTCGTCCTCGACCTCCTGGGGCTGGTCAGGCTCTCGGAGAGCGTCCTCCTCCTCTGCGACCGCGACGTAGTCAGGAGGCGTGAAGAGGCCAGGAAGCTCACTCCTTCCGCCCCTGCGATACCCACTGCGCATCGCAGAGTATCCGCCTGGCGCTGCTGCAAACATAGCGCCGAGGCGAGACGCAATAGTGGGAGGCTGCCCCTCGACTGTCGCCCTAGGAACGCCCGCGAGCTCTGGCGGCAGGTCATCAGGGTGAGAAGCGGCGATGGAGCCCATTGTTCGAAAGAGGCCGCCCGCCCTATCAATGAAGGACTGCGGGGAGTCGCCCATCCGCCCAGAGAGCTCCCTGGATCGCGAGCGCGAGAGGCCACGTGAAACGTGCGCAATGTGATAGAGGACAAGCAGAAAGGCGCGCGCTGAGTCGTCGACGTCCTTGACAGACGTGCCCGATCTAGGTGACTGCACCTGAAAGAGAGACCGCGTCGCAATGGACACGTCGTCAATGTCAAGAGGCGCTGTAAATCTGGCGCTCGGAGCAAGCTGCTTAGCTATGAGGCTAAGCGTTTCTGGGCTCATGTCCTGGGGGTGTCCGCCCGCGAGGTACCAGCGTCCAATGCCCGTGACGATCCTCTCGAGTGAAATGCTTCCCTGCGTGTCGAGGCGCTGCGGCTTGTCGGGCGGCGCGCCCTCAGCTGTCGGAAAGGGAAACTGCATGTCCTTGAAGCCTGCGCTCGAGGCCGCGGCGAGAATATTGGGCACTGACCGGACGAGCCTGAATTTCTCAGGATCAATTCTGACCGCGCTCACTGTAGCAGGATGCAGCTCTCTAAATCTCTCAAGCGCCTCTTCAAGGGAGACCGGGGGTGTGTCTCCCGCCGCCTCTAGGGGCGCACCCCTATCACCGCTCTCCTCCTCAGCAGACCCAACAGTCGGCTCTCTCCTCCTGCGAATCACGGGAGTGCGGGCAGCGGCATAAGGGGTATCTCCCGGCGTCGTGCCCCTCCCACCCCTTCCGGCAGGCGCCTCAGTGATCAGCGGAACCGAGATCTGGAAGCTGCGGCTCTCCGTGATCGTCGTGCCTGGGCAGAGGTTGAGGACTGTGCCGCCGCTGGGCGCAGTGGCGAGGTTGTAGGTGATCTGGTGCTGCAGCGTGAAGACAGGGCGCTTGCCCCTGAGCACCTCGCGCGTGTAGATCCTCTCAGCGTTCTCCTTCGCCTTGATCAGCGGTCTGATCGCGTCGTCGTCTAGGAGGTCAAGCCCCGCGAGGTCGGGGCCGTACTCGCCCAGCTCCTTCATGCCAGATATGAGGCCACTGTCGGCAATAGCGCGACGAAGGTCTGGGTTGAAGACGGAGCTGATCGTGTACTCCATGTCCCTGTAGATGCTGATCGCAGCAGCTACCCTGAGCTCATCGCATCCCTGCTTGAGACGAGCACGATCGGGGTCCGTGTCGAGAGTCGGCGGCTGAATGATCTCGCCCGCGCTGTTGACCTTGAAGAGGCCAAGGCACCTGCTCAAGTTCCTCTTCTTAGCCATGGCTGAGCCACTGTAGACACCCTCGAAAACGCTGTAGAAGCCGTCCGTGCTGAGGATTGACTCGGCAGCGACCTCGCGCCCTTTTGCGAAGGCGCGGGCGTCCTTGATGATTCGTGCAGCCTCAGACCCAGGAGAGTTCTCGATGATCTTGGTGAGGATGTAGGACGCGGCCTTCTTGGCAGCGAGCGACACACCCGACACAAGCCACTCAGCGGTGTTGAACGCGCCCGTCTTGCTGGGGTCGTACTTGGTCGTCTGGCCAAGATTCCCAAATCCTCGCCCTCTGATGTCCTCGTGGAGCGCGCGCGCGATCGTGTACTTCATCGTTCCGCCTTGCTGCTAAGTATTCTACGAGTCGTCCCGGTCGTCTGCAACTCCGCTCCGCAGCTCCCTGCGCTCACGCAGAGTTCGCACGACGGGAGTCACGCCGGACACGTCCTCGTACAGGCGCATCACAGCTCGATCAAAGTCGTTTGGCACCTGCTCGCGCGTCTTCTGGTCTCTGCGCGAGAAGAGGCGGCGCTGGTCGGGATTGACGCTGTTCATCACCTGGATCTTGATGTCGACCCAATCGTCCCATCCTCCCATGCAAACCGCGACCAGCCTGACGGCCTCCTGCACTGTCTCTGGAATGTGGTTAGGAGCGGACTGCCCTTTTCTCGAGGTGCTTTCTGATTGCTTCACGAACTATCTCCTCCGCCTTCGCACGCGACATCTTAACGCTTGCGGGAGGATCAGATGGGTCCGGCACCTGCTCAGGTGTCGCATCAGCCGTGATTATTTTGCCAATCGCGTCAAGAAAGGTAACAAGGGAAGCCCTCTCGCCCTCGTCAAGGTCTGTGAAGTACTTGTCGAGCTTCTCTCGAAGCTCTGGGTGCTTCTTCATTGACCTTCCAGCTCGAAGGGTGTTCAGCTTTCTGACGAAAGTGCTGAAGTCAAACTGGTCGGCGTCCTCGACAGGCGTAGCTGCGATCTCCTTTGACTTTAGATCGACAGTGGGCTTGGGAGAGGGACTGGCAGGACGTGCGGCCTTGATCTGCGCGGTCCTGTTGGGGATCTGCGCGTTATCTGCCTCGCTGAGGATGCCCTCGAGCGCGCCGAGTAGAGCAGGGCTCCTCATCTGCGGGCCCACGTTCCGCGCGTGCGGTTCATCCAGTGCTCGCGGCCCATGATGCGCTGCCTGTTGGGATCAACCTGGCGAAGCTGCTCCTCAGTCATCTTCTGGGAGTCGACAGCACCTGAGTTGACTCGCTCCTCACTCACAATTCTCTCGATGAACTTATCAAAGTTGTAGCTCATTGCTGTTTGCCTCCTCTTAGATAGGCGCGGCTGCGAGCCGAATGACGCAATCGTCCACAGTGTAGCTGACGATCCTCTCGCGAAGGATCACAGTCGTGTGTGATCCGTTGAGCTTGATGGGCCGTCCATTGGCGCTCTGAATGTCGCTGACCGCGTCGTACAGGGCCTCTTTCTGGGCTTTGGCCTCAAGAAGAAGGACGCCTGAGGGCGCCCTCTCCATCCTGATGACGTCGCACGCGATCGTCACGCATCCCTCGTTGACGCTGTCTTCTACGGGCTGGGTCCTCTCCGCCCAGTCAGCCGCATTCGATAGCGCTCGCGCTAGCTCCTCTGGGACGTCATCGCTCATGAACAAAAGGTCGTCGCTCACTTGTAGGCTCCCACGATCTCGCTGTGGCATGCGTCGATCTCTCTTGCGACCTCACGATCGATCTCAGTCGGCTCGCCGAGATCATGGGTCGTTGTTCTCACCGTCACAGCGGTGCCGCGAACTTCAACCTCAATCTCGTGCTGTGATCGCTCCTGGATGTCAACAATGTCGCAGAGGAACATCTTGAGGGACTGCGCGCTCTGCATCTCAAATTTGCGAGAGATGTGTGACATGCCACGCCGCTCGGTCCTGCTCCAGTTGTCCTTTGGAATGGATATTGGCAGATCCTCGCCGAGACCCTCTCTCATGAGTCGAAGTCCTCCTAGCGCTGAGGTGATGCCCTGCTTGCGCTCAAGGCGCTGCGGCGGCTTAATGTCGTACATGAGGAGGCTCTTTTCTCTCATTGGGACCCCGCTTAAACGTATCTTATGAACTCGCGCATTGAGCTCTGGTATCTAGCTGCTATAGTCGCTGCAAGAGACTTAATGATCGCATCGCGCGTGCGAGGAACAGCGGCTGTGCTTATCACGCGGGCGAGGTTCTCAAACCTGGGAGTGGGCAGATTTTCTGTGATCTCTTGTCTGATTTCCCTGGCGTTTTTGTCCATCAGCTCGAAAACTTTCTTGCCGCGGGCAGTGGAGTCTGCTATCACCTCAATGGCACTGGCAGGGTCTGTTGATGCTCTAATGCGACGCCGCACAAGATCGTGAACTATCTTGTAGATCTGCGAGCCCTCATTGCCGTCAGTGAGAACAGACATCTCTGCGGTAATCTTGTTGTACACAGCCTCAGCGGCGAGCTCTATGTCGTCGTCAGACTCGCTCTTCGCGCCAAGGTAGTCAGCGATCAGAGCGCTGGGGACCTTGGCGCGCTTCTCAAGCCTATCCCGGCGCCTAATGATGCGGATGGCCCGCATGATCACGGCCGCTGCTGGAGGATTTCCCTCCCAGATCTCAACATCGCGCGGCGTGTTTGACGCGTACGCGTCCGCCTCGGCGGCGAGAGCGCTCTGCTGCGTGCTCACGAAGTTGATGGCTCTAGCCAGGCGATCTGTGACGGGGCTCACAATTGAGGACGCGTAAGAGTCAGACGACCTCTCGCCCATTGCGCTGCCAAAGATGGACCTAGCGTGATCCGCTGACATGTTCTTCAAGAACTGATCGGGAGTTGCGATCAAAATTCGCAGGAGGAGAGCAGATTCGGCTCCCGCTGTGAGCGAGATCATCTGCGCGGTGCAGGGTGCCACTTTTGCCAGAGCGGTGACCCCCTGCCGCGTCGTCAGCGCAGATGCAGCAAGATCAGTGGCGTCCTTGACCGCCTCCTGCAGATAGTCTGCGATCTTGGACATTATGCGCGCGACATCAATCTTTTGAGCGTTCGTGTAGACAAGGCTGCGCTCGCCGCCCACGATCTCATTAACGGCGCGCTCAATTCCCTCCTGCAGCTCATTGGGATCAACTGCAACGTTGCCGCTCATCGCTGCTCGCCTAACAATCCTGTCAATGAGAAACTTGAGCATGTCAGCAGCGGCTTCATTAGAGACTGTGATCTCTCCTCCCTCTTCACTCGCTGCCCTTAGAATTCTGGAAGCCAACGATCTTGCCAGATCCGCAGCAAGAGCGTAAGAAAGCACTGGGAGAATTGTGTCCCGCGTCGCAGCTCTGATCCCTGCCATAAATCCCTTCACGGGTGGGGTGATCATGGCTTGGGGTCTAACACCCATCGCCTCAGCAAAGTCAAGGCCTGATTCGCCAAGCGTGCGACGAGGAGCAGCGACTGTGATCTGCGCACCCGGGGTCAGAAGGCTCTTTCTTGCGGGAACTGGGACGGGCAGCTCCTGGAGAAGAGAGGTGTAGCGCTCTTTCAGAGATCCTGTCTGCCACTCGCTCTTGATCCTTGCGAGGTCTTCTCTGGTAGTCACAATGATCTCAAGGCATCCTGCGGCAGCTTCTAGGACACTTTGCACCTGATTTCGCGCACTGGCCATGATCGTTTTAGAGTCGTCAACCAGGGATTTCATCTTTGGGTCTTCAACTTCAAAGTTCATACGTCTAAGAAGAGAAACTCTGCTTGCAATTCCGCCGTAGTCTTTGAACTGCGGAAACGCGGGTCCAATGCTGCTGATGATGTCGTCTCTGCTAGAAAGTGAAGCGAGAATGCCCAGTAGGAGAAGCGTATTTTCTAGCCTAGAGTTGCGATCATTCCTAGAGTCAACGTCAAAAGACTGCAACACAGCGTTGTCAGAGACCTTGATGCGCATCACGCTAGCGAGTTGACGCGTGGCTCTTTGAAGGTCGACGTCGATCTGATCAACCTCATCCTTGTACAGCCTCTCAATAAGCTGCGGTAGAAGGGGCGTCGTCGGGTCAGGCTCGAACGGTCCCGGATTTTCAGCCTCAGTCAGCGAGCGATAAAGCTCAGATGTCGCGCTAGCAAAGTTGCGAGTGAACTCCACCCTTGCCTCCTCAACGCTCGCAGGTGGAGCAGCGCGCGTAATGGCAGCAAGGAACTTGCTCCTCTTTATCTTGACACCACTGGAATTGTCGCCGATCAGAATCGTGACGTCGGGATCTCTGCCCGACGCGACTGTAGTGACGCGGCACCCAACTGGGTCAGATCCCACGCCCATATCAGCAGGCAGCGCGGCGAGGCAGAGGAATCCAAATTCAATGTCAGATGCGACAACTCGCCTTCCTATCGCGTACTCCTGACAGACTGAGTCGATTGTGTCGTCGGGCCTGAGCAAATGCATTGTGCTCTTGTTGCTCGAGGCGAGATGGCGCATCATAGCAGAGGCGCGCGCCTCACGAATGTCTCGTGCTGTTGCAAGATCATCAACGCTTCGATCGCGATTATCGCTGCTAGCACGACGCGTTGCGGCGGCCTTAATGTTTGCACCGATTAGGCGCATTCTTCTTGGGCGCATCTCAGCAAGCATGATGTCCCGCCTGCTTCGAAGAGCACCGGGAGGATCGATCTCGACCTGCATTTCGCCTAGGCCTCTCTGCATCTCCTGCGCGAAAGATGTCGCATCCCTGACGATCGTCTCCAGATCGTGCTTGACAAGAATCTCCGTCACGTCATCCTGCAGGCTCTGCCTGATCCGGAGCGTGGAGCTCGCCTCGATTTCTTCCTCTTTGCTCTTGATCTGACTGCGAAGAGCCACAATTTCGTCGTCGTCACCAATCTCTTCAGCCGACGCAAGCTTCGCTCTCAGATTGGTCAGCTCTCTTGCAGCAGCAATCTGCGTGTCTGTGTACGTCAGGGTGACAGATGCGCGCACGATCTTGTCTGTCAGGTCAAGCGCAGCGCCCTCAATGGCAGACGAAAGAGCGATCATCTTGACACGCTGCTTGAGCACTCCGCTTCCCGGCGGCAGGAGAGCCGGTCCCGTCATCGAGAGATACTCAATCAGCCCGCCAAGCTTGGCGTACCCGTCCCTGACGCCTTCCGCTCTGCTCTCCGCAAGGTCAGGGCTGCTCTGGTCGTCCGAGATTGCGCCTGTGTGCGAGGCCACTGACCTGATCTCTTCGAGCAGCATCTTGACAGAGGTGGGATAGGTTGGCACTGCATCGACCGCCCTTCCCTCGCCCTTAACGCGAATCTTCTGCCCCCTGATCTGGACGGCGAGATCGCGTCTGTCTGCTATGGTGTTGTAGAGAGTAACATCGTTCTCACCAGACCTGATCTCTGATGTGACGCGCTCGTTTGCAACGCCGCCAATTGTTCTGGGGCTTCCTACGGGCGAGAGGTTTGGCAGCTTTCTTGAGCCGCGATCACCAACCAGCGCGACGAGAGAAGCCTCTTCCTGCTGAGCAGCTGTGGCGTGCTCTCTCCACGTCCCCTTGCTAGAGGTCACTACGCCGCCCTTCGTGCTCTCAATGTCAGCGTTGGAAGAGTGGATAAAACCCGTCTCGCCTGCGACAAAGCTGCTCTCACTCTGGCCGCCGAGCAGGCTGGCAAGATCTGCATCGAACTCGCGATTCTGGAAGTTCATCAGCGACTCAAGCTTTTGAGCTGCTCGGGTCACGTCGCCCGCAGTGAGTCCTCGCTCTCCTGCCTCGATTCTTGTCTTTTGGGATCGAGTAGCGACATCACCTGCAAGATACTGCACGAGGTTGCCGTTGTCAGATCTGCCTGCAAGGGCGCGATTTCCGACGCTCAAGAACACGCTCTCGCGCACCTTTTTGATCATATTTTCAAGAAGGTTGTCGCTATTAGGAGCAGATGAGACAATTGCCCTTCTGACAGGCGGCATGTAATTGACGAGTGAGATCTCAATTGAGCCCATGATGCTGGTGATCTCTGGCTCGGTGAGAGGCGTGTAGAAGCGAAGATACGGAACAATGCGGCTCTTGCTGACAAGGTTTTCCGCAAAATTTTTAGGTTCTATCTTCGGGTCATCCTTGAGCTCATCTGCGATCAGAGAGATCACGTACTTGTCAACGATCTCCTGGACGTGACGCACAAGTGAGGTCTTGGGCATCATCTGATAGAAGCGCGCTATTGGCTTCATTGGGACGCGCTGGAGAGACTTTTGACCTAGCGGCGTCGTGACCTCTATCTCCTTGGTGACGATGGACTCGCCCCTCTGACGCATTGCTGTGCTGTCAACAGGGACATCGCTGACCTGCGGCTGCTCCTGCGGCTGCTCCTCATCCTCTGTCTCCTCAGCGGCGCTCTCTTCCTCGTCCGCCTCCTCCTCTTCTCGATCAAGATCCTCTGCGTCAGCGTCCTCGTCCCCCTCAACCTCCTTGTCATCGCCAAGGACATTGTCAAGGGTGTCTGCCCTGCGAAAACCCTCGTTCGGGTCCCAGAAGTAGAGGGCAGGAGAGAAGATCTCGTTTCCGATGTCATAGCGAACGACTGCACTCTTGGTGATCCGAATGTCACGCTTTCGCGAGGAGGCGCTTCCAAACCGTCGCTCGAATCTCGAGATGAGATCCTGCTCAATCTCGCTGGCAGGCCTGCCGGTGCGAGCTGCAACAAGGGTGATCTGCTGCTGCGCCTCGTCAGAGAGGACAAAACCCTCGATTAGGCGCTTGAATTCTTCGTTGAGGTCGCTGCTCATGCTGGTGTCTCACTTGATCTTACCCCGAAGATCTTGCCGCCCAACTCGTGGTTCACGTACCGCGAGACGATGTTTTCTATCTTCTGGGACTCCTTATCGCTGGGATCTTGCCCCTTCAGCGCTGCAAGGAGCTCATTTCTCCTTCCCTCCCGCTTCTCAGCCTCGTAGGCCTCAAGCTGGCTGAACGTGTCGAACATGAAGACGTCTTCTGAGACCTCTCGCCGGACAATCTTTTCGATCTTGGGAGCGAGACGTGCTGCAAGCCTGCGCAGCTCATCATCAACGTCGGATCGCACGTCGCTCACTGCGCGCTGCACTTTCTCACGAGAGGACTGCATATCCTGCGACACCTTTCGCCACTCAGCGCTCAGCCGCTCAATTGTGTCGCTCGCGACAGAGTCGCGTGGGATTGACTGGAACTCGACGGAGCCTTTCGCCCTGAGCTTGTCACGCAGACGCTGGGTGACCTCAGACTTCTTCTCCATCCCTAGCGCATCGCGAAGCTGCCGCATGATTCTCTCGGCGTTTTTAGGGCCGCCAAGCTGAGAGATGAGAGCGCGAACCTCTGCGGATCGCTCAGCTTCAATTTGTCTAAGAGCTGTGCCAATCTCCTCAACCTTTCGGGCTGCAATCTCAGCGAGAGCGTCATCGATGAGATCAGCAGCGACCGCGACCTGCTGGTTTGCCTCTGCGGCGATCAGCGACCTAATGTGTGATGAGATCAGGCCCACAATGGATGTGTAGGCAGCAACTGCTGTGGGTATGTCGTTGCTGACGATCTGGTACTGCTGTGAGCTAGTGTCCCGCATCATTACGACCTTGTCAGACTTTGCAATGTAGGCTGCGGACTGTTCCTGCATTGATCGCAGAATGATCTGCGCCTGTCGTGTGTCATTGTTGACCTTGCGACCCGCCTCTGTCTCGGCCAGCGTTGAAAATGTCTCGTCTCGAAACTTCCTTCCTGCCGTGCAGATCGCGATGATTCGCTGGAGGTCGTTGTACAAATTGCTGGGCGAGGTGTTCTCCACGTCGCTGACGTTGGTCAGGCCCAAGACCTTCTTGGTAGTCGGGTCAACGCTAAGCGGAGGCGGTGCCTCGCCAAGTAGCGTCTCAAGTCCCAGAAGGTGGGTGTTCTTCAGGTTGGCTGCCTCATCTCTCGCGACCTTCTCTGCCTCCTCAAGCATGCCCGGCAAGGTATTGGTGCTGTTCTGCACGATCTTTCTGAGGTTGGCAGCAGCGTCGGTGTCCTCTCTGCCAATGTTGTACTTCTCTTTCAGCATCTTTCGGTACTCGTCCTCGACTGCGCGAACACGCAGGACGTACCTGAACGGATCCCGTATCTTCTGGATGTCGTTGATGCCCTTCTCGTGAAAGAACTGCCTCGGGCTCGTAGGAAACAGCGGAGTGCCCGTGTCCTTGGAGTAGTGAAGCTTCACGGCAGCGGGAAGGCCCACTGCAGCGTAGTGGCGCTCTGCGACCCGAGAGAGAATGTCCTGCTGTGCCTTTTTGGCCGCAATATCGCGAACCTCCTCGGGCGTGAGGTAGACATCCTCACCCGTCTCTCCCTTGATGGCAATCAGCTCGCCGACAGCGTTCCTAGACTTTTCCATAAATATCTCAATAATACTATCAAGTATTGCGATGCCAGCCGCGGTGAAGTAGTTTTCGACGTCTTCGCTTGGTATTTCGCTCTGGATCTTTCTAGGTGCGGAAGGGAGAATGTATCCTCCCTCATCTCCCGCCTCGATCATCAGGCGCTGAAGGAAAAATCTGATCTCTCTGCGCGCCTCATCTAAGGTCTCAGCGGACACTCCCGGCCTGACGCGTGGGACAAGCGAGAGGACCTGACTGCCGTCGATCATCTCAGGATCTCGCCGCGCGATATCGCCCGCCAGACGATTCGACATGGGCGAGTGAATCCGCTCAGACCTCTCTCGGCCGCCGCTGGTTCCCGTCTCCTTAGAGCGAACCTTCCTCTCGATGTCAGGCCTCGCCCTTCTGATCTTTCTGCCGTGTGTGTCAATAATGTCAGTTAGGACGTGTGCCTCTGTCATTCGCCAAATGTCGTCGATGAACGAGTTCCTATCTGCCTTGTTGAGCTGGTCAGTGTAGACGGGAAGGTGGGGATTTAGATCTGAGAGGCTCAGCGTCTGACGGACGAAATCGTGCCTGCCAAGAACAGAAGATGCGCCTGATTCAGGATCAGCAGGATCAGCCTGCTTAACTGGCGCGTAGTACTCAACATCCTCGCTGGTCACGGCATTCAGCGCTCTGGCGCGATTCATTGCTGCAATTGCGATAGCCTTTGTGAGATTGCTGCTCTTGTCGCTGATTGCAATTGTCTCCAGGCGAGAGATGTGCGAGTTAAAGCTCTCACTGCCTCCCTCGTCGCGCTCGACCTGAGCGCTGATGCGCGCAGGAACAAAGCTGCGATTGATCTCAGCAGCGACATCACGAACTGCTTCGACAAGAAAACTGTCGACCTCCTCCTGTATGACGTTGCGCTCAGGCGAGGCAGCGTCGCTGCCAAGCACGCCAAGCTTTCGTGCAACCTCATTGGATACCTGGCTGCGTGCTGCAACAAACTGAGCTGCGAGCCCATTGTCAAGAAAGCTCATGCCCGCAGAGATCTCAACTCTGCTTGCGTTTTGATGGGACACAGCCCCAACAACTCTCGCGATTGGCTGACCGCTTGAGTCGACAAAGAAGCCAGTGCCGGGCTGAAGGAGGTCTACTGACGTTTTGTAAGCGCCAAAGGCCGCAGTGCCTATTGCCGCAGTGTCAATTCGCGTCCCCTTGATGCCTTCTCGGACCATGTCTGCCACAATACTGGCAGCGCTCATAGCGCTGCTCTGCTCTTCGCTTTGATCTTGAATTGCGCAAGCCGTGTAGACAACTGTCAAAAGAGCGGTAGAGACTGTGCTCTGCACAAGGAACAGCTCTTTGAGGTGGCGCACTGCTGATGATGCAATTGCGTCAGAAAGATCCTCGATAGAAGCAAGCTGCTCTTTCGGATTTCCGCCTATCTGTGAAACGAGGCGCTCACATGAGCCTCGCTCAATGCCATAGAGCACGTCAGCGAGATTGGGCGCAATTACACCCCGCTTGGCTATAAGGGCCTTGCCCTCGTCTGTCTGATTAACAGCAGCGCGCGCCTCATTCGTTAGAATGAGCGGAAACCCTGTCTTCTTGATCCCGAACGCCCTTTGAGCTGCGTCAAAGCTCGCGGCTGTCACGTCGGTGCCCAGCTCTCTTTCAATTGCAGTGCGGACATCGTGAAAGTACGCAGTGTGATTTGCGACAACTCTAGGATTAAGATTTGAAGCAAATGGAGGGAATGAGTGGGCTCTTGCTGTAGCATTGTCTGATGCTGCGCTAACAGCGAGCTGTGCTGCTTTATCTTGCAGTTTTTTTGCCGCCTGTCCAGTTATTGCGTTGAGAAGGCTGGCAAGATTTACAGAGTTAGGAATAAGCTGGACAAGCTCGGCAAGAAACGGCACAGCCTTATCTTTATCGACGCCTAGTCCTATTGTCGTGGCAAGCTCAACAAGGCGCCTGCTCGCGATTGCAGATTCGCTCTCGCTGCGGAAAGACTTTGATGCGGAGCCAACAGCGTGAATGGACGCATCTGCAATGCTTTTGAGAGCACGCCTGACTGTCTGGATCATCGATGCGTCGCTTGGGTCGCCACTGGCAATAAGAGAGTTGAGCTTCGTGGCGAGCTGCTCCACTTTTTGCTCAGCCGACCTCACCTCCTCGGGAGTCACAGCAGCTCGACTGTTGCTCAGCTTGATGCCTCGCCTAGAGAGGTATCGCATGTCAGCGCGTGAAATGGCCTGACAGGACTCCTTTGCAGCGGTCCTGAGGTCAAAGTAGGCCTTTGCAACGCCTGATGCAGCGCTATCAGCAGAAGCAGCTCGTCTGCTCGCGGTCTCGCTCATTGACATGAGATCATCATCGTCAAGGTCGTCGCGAGAGTCAGCGGGCTGCACTCCGATAATTGCGCTTCTGAGATAAGCGCGAATAGACTGCCTTGTGGCCGCCTCTTTTGCGTCAAAGAAGTCTCTTGAACGAAGCGTCTGCAACGCGTCCTGATCACGCTTGACTCGATCGCGGGACTCACCTGTCATAGCTGACGGCTCCTGCGGTGAGTTAAGCAACGCATCCACGCGCTCTCTTGCAAGCTGCAGCGTGAAGATCTGCGCCTCTGAGAGCTTTTTAACTCCCTTGTCGCCCAGTCCTCTCTGCCTGCTGATGCGCGCGAAAAGCTTTGACCTGCGGGACTGCGTCATGGCGTACACAGAGTCAGGCAGAAGCATCTGTGCTATGATGTCGTGTCGATTAGCATTAAAGAAATTGCTCGCAAGGGCCTCGGCGTTCTCGGCGTCGCCCTGCTGTGCAATATTCTCAGCTGCCTCAAGGATAAAGTCGCTGCGGATGTTCCCTAGGTCCACGAAGATGTCGGGCTGCAGCTCAACTTGCTGTCCGTCAAATGTCTGTGCATATCGTCGATAAACGTGCACGTGTCCCACGCTCTCGACGTATCTGCCCTCAGTGTCGTACATGACGGGCCCAGTAGTGAGCAGGGCACGAGTCGTGCCGGGAGCAAAGATGGGCTCTAGCAAGAAGTCGAAGCCCGTTGCTCCAGAACCAGCTGATGCTGCCCTGCTGATCAGGTCAACACGGAAAGCTGCGCTGCCTCCGGGTGCAGCGATGATGCTGGCAAGCTTGCGAAACGTGAGACCCGTCTCAGATGACGTGCCTTGTGCCTCTCTGAACGCCTCTTCTATCTTTTTGAGCCTGATCCGGAGCTCTCTTGCAACTTTCATGTCAAAGGCATCGCCCGCAGCATCAAGCTCACCTATTCTCCGGGCGTACGCCTGGTGGAGCTGTGATCTGTTCTGATCATCGGGCTGCGCGAGACGATCAGCTCTATCAATCTTCTTGGCGACAGTGCCGGTCAGGCTGGCGACTTCAGCTTCTCCGCGATCCTCACCAGCAGCGTCTTGTCGCAAATCCTCGTCAGTGGGCGGGAAGTTTTCTGTGTACTGATCAAGGGTTCGAAGCGCAGCCTTGTGGATCTTATCGATCTCCTGCTTGGTGAGCGTGGCCTTGTTCTTCTTGCTCGCCATCGTCGCGAGCGCAGTCAAGCGTGTGGTGAGGCTCGCAATGATGCTGCCCTTCTCGCGATAGTGCTCTGGATCTTTTTCCCTGAGCACTAACATGTGTCGCTGCGCGCTATCGAGCGCAGTCTGAATTGCAGACTCAACATCGTCGGGGAGAAGAGTCTCTGCGCCCTCCTTGATCAGGTCAAGGGAGGTGGTGTCGATTGGCACAATCTTGCCAATC
>JACCDO010735678.1_pt1 | contig 26266 bp, 27 predicted proteins | sample 7446101 | NCBI WGS metagenome assembly JACCDO01 (sample SAMN15323440, study PRJNA562643) | freshwater metagenome | isolation source: river surface water | place: USA:Blue River Watershed | collected 2017-08-16 | reverse complement strand
TGTCTATGATTGTAGAACCTGAAGGTAATTCATATACATTGCGTTGATTATTTTGCCACCAATTATAATTTACCCACATTGGAAAAAAATCAAAAAATGTCTGTAAATTCGGAGATTTCATCCATGAACCTGTCTGCATAAACCAATTAGCAGCCAGAGCTTGCACATTTTTCCATTTTACAGTGATAGGGCCTTTATCTGTGTTTAGCGTCACAGAGTATTCGTTCCAATTAGAAAAAAATTCTGTGTTTTCATCGAGCGGAATAAAGTTTCCGTTCATATCAGAAAACATAACAGTCTTATCAAAAAAATTATTAGGCATTTTGTATATAGCATTCTTACAAATACCCAATAAAAAAGGGCACCGCAGTGCCCTTTCTCACTGCTACGGAAAATCTTTACATGCCCGCCAATGCTTTGACTCTTGCTAAATCATCGCTAGATTCTTGATTCATTGATCTTGCCTTCATTTTTAATGTGTCTAACGCTTTTCGGCCTGCTTGATCTGATTCTGTACCAGATTTAATCTCATCATCAAAGTATTGCAATAATTCTTCTTTATGTTGTACTAATCCCGCTTGTTTATCAATCCATTTTTCAAAGTTTCTTCTGTGCATATCTTCTGCACCGTAGTCAGTAAGATTAGTAACAGCATCTTTTGCCTTAGAACCAAATGCCTTGATTTTATCCCACATTGGACCTTCGCTGACTCCGGCTAGTTCTCCGATACGAGATAACTCTGCTAGCTCTGGATTTTGATTAGTGCTTTGCTGTGGAGCCATTCTTTCAACAAACTTACGAGCGACTTGTTCTGCCTGTTCACCAAACTTCTTACCTACCATTGTGCAAACGCCTTCTGGTCCTTTAGGAAAACTATTAGATTCTTTATCATAAAATGACTGGATGAACTCTGCTAGTTCTTGAACATTAATTTGTGATTCGCCTTCCTCTTTATATGTGCCTGCACGTTTTTGGAAATCTCTCTTATGTCTATCGTCGTGTTTTTGTGTATCTGGTAAACGATATTTGTCTGTGCCTTTGCCTCTTGCGCTAGGTGGAAGATCGTAATCATCTTGTTTGTCATACTCTGGATGATTAGCATCACTAGCTTCTTTAGGCATAGGTTCTGCATCATCACCACCCTCTGGATTATATGCTTCTGGATCTTCATTAGGATCTACAAAATCACCAAAGTCTAGTTGTTCTAAAACTTCTGGTGCGTTGTTTTCTAACCAATCTTTTACTAGGCCGCGCACACATGTATCCGGATCCATTTTAGCTGCTTCTTTGATTTCTTGATATAATTTAGGATCTTCAATTAAGCCTTTAAGACTTTCAATAGCATTCGTTCCGTCCATGCCTGCTGGAAAATGTTCGCCGACTAATTCCTGTAATTCTTTAATAGCTGCCTGTTGTTCTTCAGGATCTTCGCTGACAATAGCACTGTCCTCGCCTAACCCCATGACCCATTGTTCGAACTTGGCAAACGGATCATAGTTATCTTCTTCGATATCTATTTCTACATCTTCATTTTGTATTTCTTCTTGTGTCATTGCGACTATGTCGTCATAGCCTATCGTGTTTCCTTCTTTCATTAGTCTGTATAAGACCGGAAATACGCTTGCGATATCTTCTTTGAATGATTTTACTGTAAATTTTTCAGTTAATTCTTCAACTACCTCCTGTGGTACTTCTTCTTGTCCCTGTGCTTGGAAGTTTTCTACATATGCCTCATAATGACTTTGTTTGGCCAATGCCTTGATTTGTTCTCGTAGATTGTTAAGATATGAATTAGAACGTTCTACTACAGAATTTGTTTCAGAGTTCATTAAATCATTTCTGACAACATAATTTCCGAAACTTTTTAGTGCTGCAATTTCTTCGCTCATTCTCACAATGCTTTTACCTATATCATCGTACGGAACTCCACCGTTAGCAACGTGACGCTGCATAGCACGAGCACCTGCTAGATGAATGAAAGGATATTTAAATCTTTCACCGTCTTGATTTTCTACAAATAATGCATTAATGTGACGAGTTCTTGCACCTGGTTGTGCATCGTCCATTACTGCTTGATTGTGTTTGATGATTAGACGTGTATCTAATAGGTTTTGATAGCTCATTAATCTGCTACCATACATTGCGCTTTCATTCATGACGCTTTCTCCAACGGGCTTTTGTATCATATTCGTATCTGTAGGTTTAGGTTGAGCGTTCTGGCTCAAAAATTCATAATCTCTTTGATCTAGATTATCTTTAGCGATGTCTCTAGTGTCAAAACTCAATAATCTGCGTTTAGCAAATCGTCGTAATTCTTTCAAGAAACCGTACCAATTGCCTTTTTGTTTATCATCCATACCTTCGGTAATACCGTGGCTAAAATATACTTTCATGCTATTAGGTTCGGCTAGACTTATACTCACGTGTCCAATGGCATTGTTGTCTTCGGTATAATCAAAATCGAAGAATCTAGCTTCTTCGGGCATGATAGTAATAGCTCCGGTTTCAGCTCCTAGTTTAAGACCTGAAAAACGGCTGCGTATTTTATAGAATAAATCCGTAGCGATATTGTTTCTTGCATCCATAAGTGTATTTATCAAAGACCTGTGCTGACAAAGATTGGCATAGGCATATGTTCTTCGCTGATTTTTTCAGTCATTTTATCGTAGATATGAGGGTCCCAATCTGCTAAAACATTGGCCATACGGATAATTAACAATACTGAGCTAACTAAATCGTCATGTTCGCCGGTTTTAGCTTTAAACCCTATGCCCGATGCCACATAATTTTTAAGCTCCGAAATCATAGGCTTACTCTTAAGAACCATTTTGTTGGTTTCTATCATGTTTTTTAACTGACTGCAAGCAGATATCTTAGTTCTATGCGTGGTGTTAAATCCTTTGCGGAATTTTCGTATATGCCCTTTACGTATAGGTTCACTTAAAAATAGTCCCGGAAAATTTTCCTCGCCTAAATCACTGATCACTATGAGTGCTGCTTCACCTAATGTGTTGTTTTCTACTGAATAATATATTTGAGGACTTCCACCTTTTTCCTGTCCACGGTTTTCAATATATCTGCAGATATCGCGAAGATGTTTAACCTGTGCCTGTATAGGAGTAAGATTGTGTCGCCATTCTGCTACCTGCATCATTGACGGCATCTCAAATACCTGTATCGCGCCGTAGTCGCCACCCGTGCCTAAACTAGGATCTAGAGCAACAAGATATGTAGCTTTAGGATCTACATCTTTATACCAGCGAGTCTGCCCCATGGTCATGTAAGGTTCTTCGCCTTTCAACTCTGCTAGTTTTACTGCGTTGATTAGAGTTTCATCAAAGATCAAGAACTCACAATCGAATTCTCTGCGGAAACGTTCCTCTCCAATTTTACTACGCTCAGTCTGCGCCCACTTTTCATCTCTATCTGGGTGTTCGTGCCAGTGAGCAAAATATGGAAAAAAGCCGTTGACTCCTAAAGCTTGTTCGTTACCATGGTCATCGAACTTATTGTTAGCTTCAGTCCAAATCATAGCAAACTGATCTTCGTCTGAGTTTGGTGTTGATGTAATGATAGCACGACCACCTGTTGACAGTGTTGGGGATAACGCAGTCCAGAACTCTTTGGCTTTTTCCGGTGGCTGCACAAACGCAAACTCGTCACAGTAAATTAGTGAAAGAGATTTACCACGACCAGTATTTTCTGTAGTTGTTGTTGCTTGTATACGAGCACCGTTATCAAATTCAATAGTATTGCGATTATAACTAATAACACCTGCACGAATAAAGTCGGGTAGATTTTCATAACCGTAACGATAACGATTCATGATATCCTGAGCACCTTCATACTTGTGTGCAGCGATAAGAACTTGCGCTTCAGGAACGAATTGAGTGAACCATAACAAGTATCCGCAAGCACAGGTTGTCTTACCCATCTGACGAGGTAACATGGCGATCACATCTTTATGATTGTGGTATGCCTCTATTAATCTAACCTGGTATTCGTAAGGCTCGAACGCGATCGCACCGCGAACTGGATGCTGTATTTTTAGAAAATTGCGCATGAAATATAGAGGACCATCTACCGGATCCATGCATTTTTCTAAGTGTTGAATTTCTTCGAGAGTATACTTATCTGGCTTATGCGCCTTTTTGATTAATACCCCGTCTAGTGATTTTCCCATACAATTATTTAATGAAAAAAATAGGGCCTTGCGGCCCTATTTGAGTAGACTTATATTTTAAGCAAATGTTAAACCTGTTAAGGCAACATTGGTTATTGTAATATCATTCTCAGCAGTTCCGATCGCTGCTCCGATAATGTCTTCAATATTTTCGTAGCTGCCGTTGAAATTTGTCGATGCACCAAATCCGTCACCGCTGTCAGTTTTATTCAAATGGACCAACGCTGTAAAACCTGTTGCGGTATTACCTGGAATACCCACATAATAGATTTCTGCCTCGTCCTGCAATGCTCTTACTGCTTTAGAAAAATTACTGTTTGATGCTGTGTAAGATGTTGAAAAATTTATCGTAGCTGATACGATTTTGATAGCTTGTAGCTGAGGTGTACCAAATCGTGTAAAGGGGCCCGCACCACTAGCACCATCACCTAATATCTTTCTTGAGTTTGCACCAACTGTGGTGCCTTCTACTACTACTGAATATACGTCTGCCATTATTTTGCTCCTTTAGCTTCTGCTAATCTTCTCTGTAATTCTGCACGGATCTGAGCACGTAAATCTGTAGATTCTTGTGTGCGTTGCATCGGATTATCTCCACCTGACACTTTTGGATAAGTTCCTTTTGGTCTATGGATGTCATTTCCTCTCATGATAACATCTGATACGTCACCGGTAGCGGTATCGCTGCCGTTTTCTGGTGAGTTCATAAATGCCTCATCTTCTTTGCCTTTTTTCTTTTCGGCATCATGATCATCCATGTCATGATCGCCATCTCCGTCTCTATCTAAACCTTTGATTTCTGGACCTTCGTCGCCATCGGGCTCCATGTGAGGTTTGTTCATCATATCAGGTTTAGGAATTTCTACATCAGGTTCATTATCCATGTCGGGCAACATTTTTAATGGAGGCATAGCTGAAATCGTCGGCATTGGTGCAATGCTCGGCATATCTGCTGCAGGTTTGTCCATTCCCGGATTGACTGCTTTGATTAATTGCATTAGTTCTTCGATATTGTCTAGACCTTGTGCATTTAAATTAATGCTCATACTTGGCGGAGGTGTGTCTGGTTTATTCATGCTAGGATTCATAGGAGAACCCATTGGCGTTGGCATATCCCCACACTCTGTAGTTTCCGGTGTTGCAATTTGAGTAGGCGTCGGTGCGTCTAGTTCACGCATCTTTGCCATTAGTTCATTGAAATTCATCTTAACTCCTTGGCACCGATGGGACTATTGGCACCTGCCTTATCGGCTTTGGTTTTTGGTAATTTGTATTCTGTCTGCATACCGTCTTTCTTGCGTGTCTTTGCAGATTTTTCTAAATCTTTGAGGAAACCTTTATTAAAGTCATCTCCGAAGTACTCTTTGTGTTTAACATTTGTAGTTTCTTTATAGGCAATATCATTAAGTAATGCTTCTCCGGATGGCTCGTTGTCAATGAATAATTGATCAAGTTCGCTTGGTTCTCCGCTGCCTCTAACACGAAAACATTCTTCAGCTAGTCCCATATCTTTGATACTTGATACGATTTCAGGACCAGTGATTGGATACTCACAGATAACTTCAAAAACTGTGACTTCTTTGTTTTCTAAAGTAGGAAAATCTAAAGGTAGTTTTTGTACAGGGGTAGTAGTTACTTTTTCTAAAGTTAAAACTTTACAGCGATCAAGGTGGGTTTTCAAATTTTCTTGAAATTTGTCAGGTAGCTCTCCTGCTACTTTGATCTTGAAGCTGTAAGCTTTTTTGCTTTCGGCAAGATATTCTTTAAATGTTTTCATATCAGTATTTAGCCTTTATTTTGTAATTTCTTCAGCAGTTCGTTGCGATCTGTTATTACGTAGCCCTGACCATTTATCACATCATTAGGATCCTTGCCCGAATCATTGTCAATTTTTAACTTTTTAAGTTGTAGATCAATGGCTTTTAATTTTTTCTCCATTTTCATGCCTTTGGCATCTATGGCGTTTTTTATCATCGAGCTAGCCACTTCGAATATCCTACCGCTATATCGCACTTCTACATTCATTCCTAAATCCATGAGATCATCGTAAGCATCTTCGGCTTTTTTAGCAAGTGCATCGAGTTCTCTGTCATCTAGATCATCTAGTTCTCTGATCTGCGGTAATGAGCTGGTTATAGCTTCTACAGCCTTTATGCTGTCATCTATACTTTTTACGTCTGTATGATCGGGCTTTTTTTCAGCTTGTTCTTTCTCGGGTAGATTGAATAGCTCTTCTAATTTTTTAGTCATACTATACTTATTTCCGTTTTCCGCCCTGATGGAAAATATCGCCCTCGTTTACCACACGAAATCTTATACCCTGTTGTTTGCACCACGCTGTTGCGGCTTCCCATTTGGCGAGATTCTTTACGTACTGTTCTTGATTATATCTACTCTTTCCTACATTTTCTCTTAGGGTTTGGCTCTGAGGTTTTACTTCCACTACCTCTGCATGTTTCTTTCCTGTTTTGTCTTGATACACTATAAAAAAATCTGGAACATATATGGTATACTTTCCTGTCAGAGGATCTCTATAAGGTATTTGAACACTTTCACTAGCCCAATTATAGACATTGGGATGTTCATCGAGCATACGCATAAAAACAAATTCCCAAGAGCTGCGTGCCAGTGGTGTTTTCTTTCCGACATATTTGTCGGGATTTTTCATTTCAAATCGTCCTTGGGCAAATCGAACCATTATGCACCTATTTCACGGATTTTATTTACTTTTACATTCTCAACTCGAAACCCTAGAGTTGATGTTGCAACTCTATTATTGTTTAAGATTTCTGCTACCAGTTGACTAAGTTGCTTGGAATCAAATCCACGTAACGTATCTAAAATTTCTGTAATAGGTGTTTGATCTATTTTTGCCTGGCGTAAAATGGTCATGGCTGAAACTTGTGCAGCATCATTATCAAATCCTGCACTGGTGAATATTGCCACTGTGGCGGTTACTTCAGTGGCATTAAATTCTAAAGGAATTTCTCCGTATCTTTCAAAATATAACACAGTGCCGATAGCATTGTCTTCTATGACTTTTACAGGTAGATTAGTAGCCATCGATTATCCTATAGTTGGGGGAGCCGGAAAACTTTTAGGTGCCGCTTCAGTTGATGAATTATTAGACGCTGCTGAACTTTTAGGAAAAACTGATCCTACTAATCCTCCTACAGTAGACACTGCGGAAGTTATTAATCTAGGATTTGACAACACATTGATCGCTTCAGACGCTAATTGTGCTCCGGTTAATGAACTGGCGTTTTTATAAGTGTTGACTGCGGCGATCGCTGTACCTAAGAAGTTTCTAGGGTTACTGAATGCTGTGCCTTTACCAACTGCTCCGAAAATACTTTCTAAACCATCTAACACACCGCCCGAACCTAATAATGTAGAAACTCCACCACCAGCTACACTTAACGGACTTGGCACATTATCATAATAAAGATTCGCAAATCCTTTAGGGTTATTGAAACTTACTTCTCCTGCAGAATATCTTACCGCTTCATATTCAACTGTCATATTTGATTCGTTAAACTCTCCGGAACTATAATCCATATTACCATGTTGCCACGACTTGATTTTAGGATTTACCAAAGTGTAGCCTATAAATCTTCTGCGACTCATAGTGTAGATATCTATCTGAGTGATAAAAGAATCTTGATATCCGTTGTCTAATCCATATCTATTTGCTTGACTGAAATTTTGATAATCAGCAGTTCTATACTGATTTGCATCAAATGCCCAGTTTGGTTGTGATCTATCAGCAATATGATATCCATAGTACAGTGCCCACAAGCTGTTTACCACACCACCATTGTCATCTCTGAATGTCACAGAGATTGGTTCGTAGTTGAAATTTTTATAGATTATTTTTTTTCTATTGTACTGATTTTTTATCACCGAATCAAAATTAAACTTTGGTAAATCGATCGTTCTAACTAATAGGCCGACTTCTTGCCTGTGTTTATCACTGAATGCTAGTGATCTAAGTGCATTGGTATTAAGAGTGAAATTTACATAAAATAAAAATTTAGTTCGCGGAGCCAGTCTAAAATTATTATCTATGAATAATCGTGTGGCATGTCTATAGTTTGCCTGTTGCCCTTTTGGGTTAGTCAGTCCTTCGAAGGCACCTTTAGCGAATTGACCTAGATATCGTGTGAAATAATTTGCCATACAATTATTTATATGATAAAAAAAGCCCGGAAATTCCGGGCTTTTTCTTTTGCTTCTGTTATTATACTGCGCCTGGAGCTGAAGATCCAGTTGTAGCGCCACCTCTTCCTAGAGCTGCTACTGTTCTTCCTACTGCTGCACCAATACCGCCAACAGTGCTTACTGCGGCTGCGCCTGCTGCAAACTGTGCCAAGTTATCGTAGGCAATAGTAAGAGCTACAGTCATGTGTTCGTTAGTACCGTAGTTTGCATCACCGTAGTCTGCGTTTTGCAAGAAACATCCATATAACTCAAAAGTTTCTAAAGTAAATGGACCAGCTGCACCATTACCGCCATCTAGTACTTCAATGCGTGTGGTAAATTTGTAGTCGATACCTGAACGAGCACTTGCCTGTTCCATGAAATCAAACTGCTTCTGGATTTGCTGACCTACAAGTTTTTGTACTTGCCCGCTGGCATCGTCACGTAGTGTTAACGTGATGTTTTCTAGTGTATACTTACCGGCAAGTTTTACCTTTGAGTTATACACATCTAAGGTCATTTCTTCAAAACTAACTTTAGGTCTAGTCACATCCTGGACTTGTTTAGTAAGTTCAGTTGCGGCGTTTACACCAAAACCAATTAATGTCACCCTAAAGCGATATTTAAGTTTTGGCATTAGAAGGACCTGGGTAGATCCTCCACCGTTAGTTGTTGGAATGCCGATATTGTTTAGTGATGTAATCGCCATTTTTAAATTTCTCCTGTGTTCTTGACACGCAATGGAATGTAGATGAATTCAATAGCCTTCACTGGTTCAATTGCAATGTCAACATAAAGCTCATTACGATCGATACGTGCAGGAGTGTTATTGCTTTCATCGCAAACTACAGCGAAGTCATACAATGCACGTAAACCAACTAATTCTAACAATAAGCTTTCGCAGGCCTGACGTATTTCATCTCTCGTAATCTTGTCATTTGGTTCAAAGATATATGGTCTAGCAAGTTTGTTTAATTGGCTACGTAGATATACTACCAAACGTGCGACGTTGATTCTATCTAATGCACTGGCATTTCTCGCTCTTGTTTTTTGTCCGTAGTTAACTAAACCAACCCCATTAAAGAATGGAATCGGATTAATTTTCAAATCGTACAATGTATCGCGTTGACCTTCTGTCAATGCCACAGTCTGGAATTCACCTGTTAGCGAATCAATATAACCAACTGCTGTTGCGTTTGTAATACCACCACGACGTGTACCTGCTGGTGCAAACCATGGATAGCTAACGTTATCGCTTAGAGCGATTGTACGTAGCATCATGTGGCTAGCTGGAACCACTGCATTGCTGCCACTTAGGTCTGTAGTAAAACCATTTGGATAGAACGCTGCCAAGTACTCGTCATAGGTTACAATACCATCGTCACCGTTGTCTGTCACTAGGTTAGCATTCGAACCCCAGTTAGTTAAACTTGTAGCATCTGCTGGTAAACGCAATGGTGTATCACCGACTACGAACGCTGTGATACCACGGTCAATGTTTAAGTTAACTAGGTTGCTCATTAGCTCAGGATATCCTGGGCAAGCAATTAAGTTGAAGTTGCGTCTTTCTTCGTCGCGGATCTCGCTGCTTGTATCAACAACACTCTTCAGTGCTGCTACAACTACACCGCGTTGAGCTTTACGACCAAAGCTGCCTGAACCGTCTTCGTTGTTAGGACTTGCTGTTACCCAACGATCTGGTTCATAGTTTTCCATAGTCTGTCCTTGACCGCTGATAAATGCGCCACCGGACAATGTTGCACTGCTGGTTCTTGGATTTTCGGCTGTTAGGTCAACATAACTATTTCTATATTTCTTAACATTTCCTCCGCTTCTGCGTAGGTTATATAACATCATACCTTTTGGATATAGTGCTGGATCCGGTGCATCTGGATCTAGGAAGTTGTTAGTAATTAGATCTAACAGTGTGCTTGGAATTTTGCTGGTTCCTGTAGTATTCCAACGAGCATCAGCAAATAAAATACCATCTTCTGTAGTTTGATCTGTTTTATCAACCAATTCCCAGCGTTCTGACACATCAGCAATATCAGTTAAGTTAGCATTGTATCTGTAGATTGTTGGGAAATTTTCTAGATCAGCGGTGCTAATCCAAAGATCGCCAGTAGCTGTTCCATTAGCACCACTGCTGTATGGGTTGCTAGCAGATACCTTTGGTAGATAATTATCTCTGGTTGTGTTAGCATCAAAGTATGGGGATGTGCTATGGCGATATCCTACCCATGTGTTACCGTTGTGAATCATGATGTCTACATCGGCAAATGTTGGATTATACCATAGTTGCTCATCATTTGGTTCGTTTGATGGTGCTGTAGGTGAAGCCTGGAATCTTGGATCGCTAGCACACAATGGCATCCACCCTGATGCTAGAAAATCTTGTCCAGAACCACTGGCATATGCTCCCGGGGCGATGTCTGCTAGACTATAAAGATTTTCTGCGCCTAGCAGTGTATCTAGATTATAATTGGTATACAACAATGCTATAGGAGTACCTGTACCGTCGGTGATTCTAAAATCTCCGCCTAGTTTGTGACTGATTACTAATCTCGATTGTGTAGTGCTTACAGTTGTAACTGAAGCTTCAATATTAGTAAATCCTGCTGCGTTAATCGCTGCTGCGGCAGCATCTGCATCAGTACTATTACCTACTGCTGTGAATGTTACTGAAATACCAGTAGCTAAAGTTAGTTCGCCTTTGACAGATTCCTCAATTGTAAATGTCTTAGAACCTGCTGAAAGTGATCCTGCTTTGATAATATTTGAAGTAATGCTAGTGTATGCATTAGCAGCAATATTTCTACGCCATACACGGAAACTAGCAGTTGCTGGAGAACTGTCGAACCCGCTGTTCTCTTCTGCATTTGATTGAACAAAGATAGAATCTTCAGAAATATTTGCGCCGCCGCCTGATCTATCTAGATAATATGTTGCTGCACCTGTAGTGGCATAAATTGGAGCGTCATAAGAAATCCATGACGTTGTTCCTGAACTCCAACGTTTTACCTTCCAACGGGCACCGTTGTTAGGTTCTGTGGTTTTGATCCAAATCGAACCTGTTGGATAACCGCCAACTGTGTTAGTGTTATCTGTACGTTTAAATGTCGGTACGCTGGTGTGTGGAGTCTGTTGTAATGCTGGACCATAATATAGTCCTTGATCTATTCCTAATGTTGACCAACTAGAAGTACCGTTTTCTAATAATACAGAACCGTCGGCACCAGATGAGTCACCTGGACTACCATCAGCTGCGCTGGTTCCGTCTGTGTAGATATACAGCCTATTATTAATAGCCTGTGCTGTAACACCGGCAATATTAGCAGAACGTATTTGTGCTGCTAACGTAGAAACAGTATATGATCCGCTGATCAAACTGTTGTTAATGTAAAGATTTACACTGATTGTACCTGAAACTGCTGATCCTGAAACTACAGGCCAGCTGGCTTTCCATTCTTTGCTGCCAACTAGTACCCAGTCGCCAGCATCTACGGCTGTGCCTCCGCCTGCTAGATTGCCATTACCTGCGGATTTGTAATATATTCTTGCTAGGTCTTCATTTAGACCAAATGTGTCGTCACCTTCAACAGTCTGCATTACTACAGCATAATCACCAATAGAACCTACTGATGCTTTAGGTGCATTATTTTCAATCTTTCCTGGATAATCTGCATCTGTTAAAACGATAGGTGCTTTGAAAGTAAACTTTTGACCGCCTGCTACTGTAGGTGCTGCACCATTCCATTCTTGGATTCCCCACAATGAAGCGATAGTGTCTACCCACCACTGTCCATTAGTCGGATTAGCACCCGGCTCATCTGTGGTTGCTTCTAATTCGTCTAGGTTAACATTGGCTCTTACGATAAACGCAGAGTTGCTAACACCTAGCAAGCTGTAAGCAGCAAGCAATCCGTATTCGTTTCTTTCTGATCCATGGATTGGTGTAGAGCTCGCTGTCTTTTCAAAGAAAGGAACTCCAAAGAATTCTGTAAGATCTCTCTGGCTGGTTAATTTAAATGCCTTACCAGCGTTGGCTGCTGTTGTGCCGGTAGCTGTATTTGTACCTGCACCGTTTAGTTTGTCTTGCGCTGTAGCTACAACGATAAGAGGTACTGTACCAGGTTCAGCTGGTGTGTAAAAACTCTCGTCGATTACCGTAACTTGTACGCCTGGTGATGTTAGTGCCATTACCAAATCTCCTGATTATAGTTGCTCATAATATTTAGCGCCAGGATTGAAAAATGGACGGTTTATTCAGCTGAAAAAGGGGCAGGAAAGGTACAATCTTTTAAATAATACTATGCGTCCATTGTGTAAATGTGGAGTTAGACCACGTGCTGTTAACTATAAGAAAAAAGACAGGACTTACTACAGAAGTCTCTGTGAAATCTGTATGGCTCACGGCGCCTACCATGGTATACCTAGATGGCAACGTGCAGGTTACAAAATTAAAAATCAGTGTGAAAAGTGCGGATTTAAATCACCGCACCAAGAGGTATTTAAGGTATTTCATGTTGACGGCAATCTTGATAATTGCCGCCACAGTAATTTAAAAACAGTCTGTAACAATTGCTCCCAAATTCTTGCTAAATCTGGGATTACTTGGAGACAGGGCGATCTTATCGCTGATTATTGATCTGATTTGTTGGAATAAATCATCAATAGTGCCGTTGTTTTCAACTTCATAATCAAACTTTGTTCCTACCCAAGCTGTTTCGCTGGCATGTATTTTTTGGCGCTTGAGTTCATTGAGTGCTAGATTGCTGCCTAGTTGATTAGCTGCTAGAGCATCCTGATACCATTCGGGCAAATCACCACGTTTTACCCATATGATTTTACCGCCTGCATTGCGAATACTTTGAATTTCGTTAGGAAAACGACAATCGGAAATCACTACATGATCTTTAGAGTTGCGGAGTTTGTTTTCTAAGCTGGCTATCCAGATATCATCGTGGAAGGCTTTACGACATACTTCAGTACCCCAGTATTGTAGCACCCAGCGAGGAGTAAGTGTAGGCATATCAAGACGCTCTGCCCACCACGGATCTACTTGCTCTCGCCACTCTCGGGCTTCCTTGGTACGCCCTTCTAACAGTATTCGGTCCCATCCAAATACCGCGCTTACAGCATCTTTGAGAGTGCTGGCAAATGACTCGCGTCTAAATTCATGAAAGTTAACTAGATAGTCAGCGACTGTGTCTTTGCCGCTGCCAATAAAACCGCAAATACCTATGATCATATAATGTCCTCCAATTAAGAACATTATAGCATTGTAAATTTAAAAGGTCAACCAGTTATCCAAGTATATCCCGAACCTCCGGGAACCAGCTTCATTAGATCATCAGTAAGCTTTTCCATTTCTGTTTGAGCTTCTGAAATTAATGCTGTACCATTAAGTTGGGTTCCACCTTGTGGTCCTGCGATTTGTCCAAATTTGCTTCGGGCTTGACCTAGCATCATCTTGCAGTTGGCTAGGCTATAATCCTTTATCCACTGTCCAGAATATACATCATCTATGATAGCAAAGTCGGGTTTAGTGTTATAAACTTGAAGCATCACTGATTCTCTACCTCTTGGACGTTGCTGAATGATCAGTTTGTGACTCTGAGGATGATAGGTAAAGTTGATAAAAGATCCAAACATCTTGCCTACAAGTTCTTGATATTGGGCAAACAGTTCGTAGGTTAACAAACCGCCCATATTAGTCGAGCTTAACAAATAGGTGTTTGTATAGGCTAGATTGAATGGTTCAAACACTGTACCGCCTGTGCCGTTACCGGTTCTAGATCCAACACTTCTACGGAAAATCTGACGAACCTGTTGGATTTCCTTAGGCAGTATATATTCGTTAGTGCTTTCTTCTAGAGTTAAAAAAGCATAACTCTCTTCTACAGCATTATCGCTGCGTTGACGAAATACTGCTAGGGAACGGTTAAGTGCTGTTTCGTAATGTATAGGGTCCAATTCTACGTCAACCATACCATCACCTAGCATGGCTTTACAATAGTCATAAACCGCTTGTTTTGCTTGATCGTTTGTGCTCATACTACTATTTATTGCTACGGTAAATATATGACTATGCCAAGACTTTCGCTGTATCGCCCAGAAAAGGGCAACGATTTTAAATTTATTGATAAAAACGCCTGGGAAATGTTCCAAGTGGGCGGTGTTGATATATTGGTACACAGATACCTAGGTCCGGGTTCTTCATTAGAAGAAACGCCATCAACACCTGCATACGCAACAGATAACGTGGCTAATATCCAGGATCTTTTATTTCTCGAAAACAGAGACAGGAAATATGATCCAGATGTTTATCTACTTCGAGGTGTTTACAATATAGCAGATACGGATTTTAATTTAAGCCAGTTTGGTTTGTTTCTACAAAACGATACTATTTTTATAACCTTTCATATCACAGATACGGTTGAGAAATTAGGAAGAAAACTGATCGCGGGTGATGTTATAGAACTTCCTCATCTCAAAGATGAATACGCTCTTAATGATTTTCAATTCGCGCTGAAACGATTTTATGTGATAGATGAAGTTACTAGAGCAGCAGAAGGATTTTCGGCGACCTGGTATCCTCATCTATATAGGGCAAAATGCAAACCCTTAGTAGATAGTCAAGAATTCAAACAAATTTTAGATGATATCGCAGACAGAGAAAGTTTCGCCGGAGTCTACAACAATAATATCACATATTATCCCGGACAAATAATAGAAGGTGCTGATGGTAAAAAATATCAGGTGATCCGAGAAGTCACCGGAGTGGCTCCTCCTAATACTACCTACTACACTCTTGCTGATACATTAAGAGATATTGCCAGCACATACGAAAAAGAAATGCAGATAACTTCGGCAGTTTTAGATCAAGCAGAAGCAGATGCACCAAAGAGCGGATACGATACTACAAAATATTTTACGATACAAAGAGACGATGACGGTAATGCTGCTATCACTAGCGTTGATGCAACAACGATAACCGTAGATAGTCAGACACAGGCAACAGATGAAAATGGAAATCTGTTAATTGATGAAGATGGTAATCCTATATATGTTGGGCAAACCGCAGCATCTGTTTTACTATCACCAGATGGTCAAGGCTACGGCGGTTATCTCACAGACGATGCAATCCCTCCAAACGGTGCACCATTCACTGCAGGTATTTCGTTTCCTCTTAATCCCACAGAAGGTCAATTCTGTCTGCGCAGAGATTATTTTCCTCACAGACTGTTTAGATTTGACGGTGCTAGATGGCGCAAGTATGAAGATGGCCTACGCATGACTATGAGTAATCTAGGTGCCAGCGACACAGGTGTCGGTGACAGATTCCAAGGGAAAGATAATAGATTAACTCAAAAAGCCGGATTTATTAACAACGATAATCAGGCTACGATAGATGGACACGCAACTAAAGAAAAGCAAAGCCTATCTAAAGCATTAAGACCACAGGCGGATGAATAATGGATTTTTTCTATGACGGACAGATACGTAGGTACGTGACGCAGTTTATGCGTATCTTCGTAGGTTTTAAATTTAAAGCAGGGGATGGCGAAGAACGTCAAATTCCTGTGATGTATGGTGATCTTACAAGGCAAGTAGCTGCTATCATAAGAGATAATAGTGAAAATAAAATGCCTACTGTCCCTCGTATGGCATGTTATATCACAGGTCTTGAAATGGATACTACTAGATTATCCGATCCTACATTTGTTAGTAAGATACACATCAGAGAAAGACGATACAGAGATGCCGGTGGTGAGATAGAATATCAAAATGTTCAGGGAGGAAATTATACCGTTGAACGATTGATGCCTACACCATATACGCTAAAAATGAAAGCAGATATCTGGACGTCTAATACTGATCAAAAACTGCAACTACTGGAACAAATTTTAGTATTGTTCAACCCTAGCTTAGAAATACAGACTACGGACAATTATATTGATTGGACTAGCCTCAGTGTTGTATATCTCAATAGCACTAGTTTTAGTTCTAGAACAATACCGCAAGGTGCAGAAACTGAAATTGATATCTGTAGTTTAGAATTTTCTATTCCTATCTATATAACGCCGCCTGCAAAGGTCAAGAAACTAGGCATAGTTCAGACTATCATTAATAATGTGTTCACAGAAGAAGGCGACGTGGTAGATTTAAGTTCTCTAATATATACCGGATCAGCTGCTAACACCCAGTTAACATCGGCTAGATTCCGTGTACTACTTTTCAAATCTAATACGGGCAATTTAACTGATGGTCAGTACGATGTAACTGCTGTTGAACCTGGTGCAGCTATCTTGTCAGCCGGCCTAGATGACGTCAGTGTAAAACAGGGACAGCCATTTGATTGGAATAGGCTATTTGAAGTTCAGGGCGGATTCAAACCTGGGAATTCTATATGGTTTAAACAGGACAATGGTTACGAAATCATCGGAACTTTTGTTATTAATCCATTGAATCCTAGTGTATTGGTAGTTTCTCTAGACACCGACACCTTCCCAACTAACGACGATATTGCTAGCACTGTAAATGGATTATCGGCTCGTGGTACTATCGATGCTATTATAGACCCTTATAAATTTAATCCTATAGAAACGTTTGGAGGGCAATATTTGATCCCATTAGGCATTAGATATCTGATGCTAGACGATGTTAACAATAGTCCTAATCGTGGTGGCACGTACAATGATAGCGCAGGCGGATTTGAAGAATATGATGGTCCAGACGCATGGAAAAATGCCAACGGTACTGATCCAGTTATCAAAGCGAATTCTATTATAGAGTGGGATGGAGAAAACTGGGTCACTATATGGGACCCTGCCGACGGCGAAGATCCTACCTACATACAAAACATTAGAACCGGAATACAGTATAAATGGAACGGCGAGCAATGGTTAAAATCGTTCGAAGGAGAATACGCTCCAGGTTCGTGGGGGTTTGTGCTACCTAGTTGATAACTATCAGTATGCAACAAAGAGCCGGGCTTCTCTATCTTTCAAAAATTACCAAAAGAATCCTACTGATACATGAAAATCAGAAATGGACTGTGCCTACCTTTGTCAGAGAAACTGCTCTGCTAGATGATGCAGAATCCTTATTGTCTAGTTATAGTAGGGGCAAAATCGTTCCTATCGAACTGTACCTTAGCGAAGATAAAGGATTCGAATATGGCACTTATATCTGTTTAGTGGGTGAAGAATTTTTGACTACAATTCCTACATCGTTAGCCTGGTTTTCTTTAAACGATCTACCAAAAAATCTTCATGCCGGGTTAAAAATAACTTTAAATAATCAGATTATACAAACTAAGATTGAAACTATTTTGGAGTTAGACAATGCAATTAATTAAGCATCCCAGATTTCAGCAAGAATACAAACAATGGTATGACAAAATCAATAGGATTTCTCAAGATGAAACTAAGTCTGAATTGACTAAACTATTGACTCAGCTAGTAAATGAAGTTAAGAAAATTGATTCTCATCACAGCGAGATGCTAGGTCGCACTGGTTTAGATATGACCGTCAACGAAACTAGACAAAATATCACAGACATACGTAGGAAGATTCATAAGAAACTACAAGAATGTGAAGCTGCAGGTATTATAGAGAAACAATGTTCTTGACAGTTATAGTTCCTACCATCGGAGCATGAATACTACATTGATATCTGTAGTTTCCTGATATGCTAGCTGGTATCTTCCAATATAATGTTCCCGATACTTGTCCTTGTGCTGCTGATCCGGTAACCACTGTTCCTGTGGTACTGACATGTACCAGTCCCGTATTGTAATTATTTCCTGCGCCGTCTTGTATCAAGAATGGGTGACCGGAAACATTTAATTTAAAAGCTATAGTCAGACCACCCACAGCATAAATCGTAGGGTTATTTCCACTGTATTGATCAAACAGATATGCTGTGGCTCCAGTATTAGATACGCTGAGAGAAGTGATAGCTGGAAGATAAACTTCGTCGACTGTTAGGCCTGCCGAATTAGCGTCAGTCATATCACTGAAATTTGTCACTCCAGAAGCAGATGTAAATGTGATAGTATCAGAACCTGCATTTGTAGTGATAGTCATTCCGGTTCCAGCTACAAACGTCAACGTATCTGTAGTTGAATCAGCTACTACATTAGTCTGTCCTGCAACAGAAATAATTGAAAAACTATTTGAAGCTCCGCCCGCACCAACTGAATTTATTGTTAAAGTATTTGTAGATGCATCAGTAGTTAAAGAAATATTTGTTCCTGCAACTACATTTAATATATCACCTGCTGAAGTTGCACTTACATTGTCTTGACCGGTAACTGCTATTCTATTAAAGAAATTGCCAGGCGTAAGAGTGATAGTATCTGTGGAGGCATTGGTGGTGATTGTTAAACCGGTTCCTGCTACTAATGTTAATGTATCGGATGCTGCGTCGGCTACGACATTGCTCTGTCCTGCGACTGCAATTGTAGTAAAACTATTTCCAGCACCACCACCTCCGCTTACTCCTGCTGCGTTGGCTTTAGATAAAAAATCAGCATTGCTTACATTGGATAAGTCAGTTTTAGCTAGGGCTTTACCGCCCTGTAAAGATCCATCAAATACACGTATTGTATTCGAAGTATTATCGTAGAAAACTTCACCTTTGAAACCAATTTTTCTATCTAAAAAATCTGCGTCTGCAGGTTGAAGTCTAAAATTTTTGATGGAAAGTTTATTGACTGTGCTCATAATGTATATTTAGCTGTTTTTATGAATTATGTTGAGCCCAATAATAACCCTATCGTTTGTTGTTAAATTAAACTGTACACCATGCCATAAATCGCCCCTAAAACATAGCAACAATCCGGGCTCGGGAGTTAGGCTAGTTTTGAGATCAGGAAAATATATATTGCCGCTGTTTTGTGGAACCTGTACATAATATACCAAACTAAAAGTAGCAGGAAAGTGTTGATGCACTCTACAGCCTGAATCTTTGTTATAGACGTTGACCCAACAATCTACGATTTCTGGTACGAAATTTTGAAAGTTATAATATTCTTTAGCTAAAACCTTAGTAAATTCTTTTGATTTTTCCGCCACAACATCTATACCTAATTGTGTTTGCATTTCCCAGTTGCTTTGCCATACATTGACGTTTATTGTATCGGTATAATTTTCTAGATTATTTTTTCTATGTTGGGTAACAGTCTCTATAATTTGCTGATTAATTTCTTCTTTGTTTTCTATGACTGTAGACCATAACGGGATTTTACGAGGGTGTATAAGTTCTAATTCTTCCTGATAATAGTTCATTGATGCACATCCATGACTAAAATAATCCTTTTATCTTTGCACGGTCTAGTACTATGGGTCAACCAAGACGGCATAGCGATCCAATCGCCAGGATTCAATGTTTCTATTTCGACTATACTTTCGCCTTGAGCAGTAGCGATTTGTCTTGGGTCGAACAACAATAAGTCGCCTGATCCTTCGATGTTAATTATTACAGTATACAGTTTATTACCGGGTTGATGAAAATGAGGATCTTGAAATCCACCTTTATCATAATCAATAGTCCACATGCTTTTTACTGAATTATAACCGATCTCATCTTTTATTTTCTTGATACTGATCAGTAATGAATCTAACCAGGAAGGACTAGATTGATTGTTATTAAAACTATATTGCCAGCCATTTATAGTTGTGCTTTCTGATCGACCTAGAGGATCTAATGTACGTTCAAAATCAGCCCATTGTCTATATTTTGCCACAATGTCTTCGGGAAGATCTATTGAACCTTTGAATATTTCTGTAACAAACTTATCGTATTTCATCTTTTATTTAAAGATAGTTTTAGAGGATAAATTATTTTATGAATATAGAATCTCACGACTTTCCAAATTTTGGTTATGTTACTGCTAAACTTCCCAAAGAAATACTAGTGGCGCTGGCATCTAAGATAGATAACATCGCCAAACAACCGGAAGATCATCAAAATTATTCACATAAACTTGTGGCGACTATAAAACAATCTTATGATTTAATAGAACATAAGGACATCTTAGAATCTAGTATAACTGAGATGATAGCTGAATATGACCGATCGTATCCGGGATATGTTATATCACAAGATTATGTTAGTAAACGTTCTCCTATAGGTATTACAGATTTATGGGTTAACTTTCAGAAACCCGGAGATGTTAATCCGAATCACTGCCATCCGGGTATTTTTAGTTTTGTGATATGGATGTATGTTCCTTATTATCATGAAGAACAAACACGAGGGTTGCCAGGTGCAAAGTTAAATGGTTGTTTTGAGTTCACCTATACCCAGACCAACGGTACTATAAATCATATTGCGTTAAAAGCTGATAAAAACTGGAACGGAACATGTTGTTTATTTCCTAGTTCATTACAACATTGTGTATATCCTTACTTTTCTGATAAGGATGCGACGCGGATTACTGTTAGCGGAAACGTAAAATATCTAATAGACGATTAGTAGTTTGATAAAACTTATGATAGACAGTTTGTATTAATGAACGTTTCATAAAGTAGGTACAATTATTTAAATAACGACGTTTCTTTAACCATTGCTTATCTTTTTCGTTTTGATTTCTAACTTCTAATTTAAATTTTTCATCAGTGAGCGGTATTAGTTGCACCATCGGTGTTCCTGCCTTTATAGTATGTATGCCGTTGGTTACATTCCATCGTAATTGTAAGTTCACTTCACTGCTGATACTTGTATCTAAAATACCTATAACATTTTCAAATTCGAAACTATCGGGATAGGCGATAGGAACCATGATAAACTTAACTCCGGGAGGGGCTATGACATGCCACGGCATATTAAGTTTTATTATAGAATCTAAACTAAAAGGGCGAGTAGGAAGATTTCTAGCTATACCATTTGGCATATGTCCTGTTATTATAGGACTATCAAACAAGTCTTCGATATCTTTGGTAGGTAAACTCCAAGCAAAGTTCATACCATCTCCATCTGTTTCTATAGTTATATCCCAAGGCATGGGTATGATGTAACCGGTATTTAATAAGTCAAACACGCCTGGGCATCTAGCCAGATGATTGAATCTTTTATATTGATTTTTCTCTGCTGTTTCTTTGTAATCTTTTCTAACAGCTTCCACCCAGTTGAACTTAAAATTGCGAGCATGATCAACCGGGAACGCATCTGCTACTCCGTCTACATTAGAAAAAAAGGTTATCTTACGCATTTTTAGGTATCGCCATAGTATCCCATACAAAAACTATTCTTTTAGCGGTGCATGGAGTAACATTGTGTGCTATCCAAGAAGGAAATACTAAAATTTCGTTTTCCTTGGCAGTAATTTTTTTAGATTCTTGGAAAAATCCCAAAGTATAACTGCCCACGATTGGATTGTGTAGGTGTATTTGTCCTGCTAGATCATCTTGCTCTTCTCTATAAAGGGTCCAAACGGCAGTAAAAAGACTGGTTTTGTGTACATGTAAATTTTGATATGATCCGGCATCGTATTCTACTAACCATGCTTTATGTATTAACTGCAATCCTTCAGGTAAAGATATTTTATCTTTGCTTAATGACATCCAAAATTCTTCACTTATAGGATCTATAATTTTTCTTTTTATACTATCTATCATAGGATGGTCTAAGGATAGTATGTCCGCATCGGGTTGATATCCATTGATAGTAGTATTAAATCTTTGTCCTGAAACATTTTTCCAGTCTAATAATTTAAAGTCTTCTAAAACACTGATCAAATATTGTTGTTCTTCGGTAAAATCTATAGAGTATTTTCTAAATTCGATAGGCCAAAGTGTTTCTTTATCTACTTTCATTCTTTTACCTTAATATCAAACGCTAAATTTATTCTTTGCCTATTTGAAAAATTTGTTTCTACTTCGTGGGGCATCCAACTTGGCCAAAGTATTAAATCTCCTTCGACAGGATTTATGGCTACGTCGGCTGTAAACGGGCTACTGGCGTTACAATCTGACATTGTGTTAGCTGGATTACTAAACTTCAACATTCCCGTTCCAGAGGCTTGAAGGTAATATACTGCGCTAAATTGAGATAGCTTATGTGCATGAATAGTATTTCTACTTCCGGGTTCGTTTACATTTGCCCAATATTCTATCTGCACAGATTTTTTTTTCAATCTGTTATTAAAAATTTTATCGTGTGTGTCGTAAAAATATATTGCCTCGTCTAATAAACTTAGTAGGTATTGCATCAACCAATCAATGTCTTTACAGGGATTAGTATATCGCCAACATTCGTTATTAGATCTAGCATTACCGTCGGGATTATTTGTTTTTACCTGTAAAATTTCTGATATGAGATCGGTAATCTGCTGTTGGGTTCCAACATTGACTCGAAATAAATCTGCGCGGCAAAGAGCTATTGTATCACTTTTCATACCAAGATTTTAAAAATTCATAATGATTAGGAAAAGTCTGTATAGCCTGTTCTACCCTATATCTATTGTTCTCAACGAAATATTCAGCATATTTCTTATATTCATCGCGAAGTATTTCTGGATGATTTTTATATACGCCACCGGCATGCAATACGCTAAACCAATGTCCCACATGAAAATTGCTTTCTGGGTATATGAAAAAGTTTCTAGAGGGCGAAGGCACGAACTGGTTGACTATTTCTAAGACCTTTTCTGGGATATTTTCTGCACTTTGTCTGTGTATATCACGCCAGAATGCTGTGTCTTTCTTAGTGCTGAAATGATAGTGTACCCAGATAAATGCTACAATCTCCCAGAAAGTTTTATCGTAGATATCATTGAGAATCTTCTTGCTGTTGTTGTTCCAAATACCTTGATTTTGATTTAATATAGCTGTGAGTATTTCAACTGCTTTGGTGGTAAAAGTTATACCTGTAGCTTCTAGCGGTTCCACAAATCCGGCACTGAGTCCGGCGGCTACAACATTTTTATGTGCGATAACTTTGTGTATACCGCATTTCATTTCAAGATGATTAGCTTTAGCTTCCCATTCATTGATGCTTGTCCTGAGTTCTTTCTCTGCATCTTCAGGAGTAATATATTTGCTACTATATACGTAGCCATTTCCTATCCTATGAAAGATAGGAATAGTCCACCGCCAACCTGCTGTCATCGCTGTGGCCTTAGTATACGGATGGCATTCAGTTTGAGGATCAGTGTACTGTGTAGGCATAGCTACAGCTCTGTCGCAGGGCAGAATATCATTGACTGATTGGAATTCTACACCAAGATTTTTTTCTAAAAGTATGCTGGCGAACCCACTGCAATCAATGAAAAGATCCGCTGTGTGTGTCCTGCCCTGCTCGTCTATCAATGCAGATATTCCGTCCTCGTCTTTTTTAACTTCTACTATTTTAGTATCAAAATATTTTATCTTATCGCCTACTAGTTTTCGTATTGTATCTACGATGTCAAATGCTGCGAAATGCACAGCACCAAACTGCCTGTCGTCAGTGAAACCGAAGTTAGTGTCAAATCCGCCTAGTTTAGGACTTTTATTTGCTTTTGCCAGCGAGTATGATGGTAACCATTTGAAAAATTCTTCTTTAGGTTTGTTGACAAAATAATCTGTAGTATAAAAACTATGAGTGATTCGTGTATTTTCTATAAAATCATTGTCTACAAAATATTTTTCATCGGTCCAACCGCTAAACTCTACTCCAAACTTGAATGCTGCATTACTGGGTTTCATCCATGCCTTGGGTGGTATGCCTGCATCATACATAAATCTAGCTGTGGCAGGCTGTGTGCCTTCGCCTACACCAATTGGTCCTAATGCTGTGCTTTCTATTAAGGTAATCTCACAGGGGAATTTCAGATTGTTAACTAGATATACTGCTGTTAGCCAACCACTGGTTCCTCCTCCAAATATGGTTATTCTATTTGCTTTTGTTATCTTCATTTTTGTATTATCGCTATGTAAATGCCATTCCACCATTCTGAAGAACTTTCTTCAGAGTTAAGAATAGCTTTTTTATATGTTATCTTTCCGTTCATGTCTGCTATACCTTCGTTGGCGCCATCTATGACCCCTTCCCAGTTAGCATCATCAAATATCAATACAGCTTCTTTGGCGAAGGTACTCCAATAATATTGTACTGCCTGCTTGGTTGTTTCTTTATCGTGAGGACCGTCATAGAAAAACATCTGTATTTGATTATGCATACGTTCAACTGGTGCTTCAAATATATCGCAATCATATACTTCTACGTTAGAAGTTCCTTTGTAGGTTCTGATATTTTCCAAGAATACATCTTTGTTATTTTTATCTAGCTGCATACTGTTGGACTGCGGTTGCAAATTTTGATTCCAGTTGTCAACAAAGTGTGCGTTTAGTTGATTATTCTGTAACACGGCACAGCCTGTGGCTCCTAGATAACTTCCTACTTCTAAATACGTTCCTACACCTTTTGCAATACTGTTTAATAGAGTCTGCACACGCATACTGGTTAGACCAGGAATCCGATTTTTAATTTTAGGCACACCTGAATCTAAAACTGACTGCGCTACATGCTTAACTATGTCTGAGTAATCATAGGGACTTTTCTTTTCGTGTATTTTGTCGCAATACTGGCATTCCCAACAATCAAACTTACAATTTTTAATCTTGTCTCGCCATACTTCTATCGGTCTCTGTTCAAGATTGCATTCTTCTAGCCAATTTTCAAAAGTATCCCATACAAACTTTTCACCGTCTGCGTATCTTTTTATTAGCATCATAGTTTCATTCAATCTATCGATACTTTCTCTACCATGCATCTTGAATACGTCGATGCCCAGAACATCTAAATATTCATCCCAGTCTTCTTTCCAAGGACTAAAATTGGCTGTTTTTAGAAACACTGCCGGATCCTCAACTTCCCACTTAGGACAGCTAACACGGCTGATAGGATCATTGAAATACTGTGGCTGGGAATCAGATCTGGTATTGTTATATTCAAAATGCTCTACCATCATAGGACATGCGCCTAGACAACCTTCATTAGCTAATAAACTAAACTTAATATCTTTTCCAAGATTAGCCTTAACCCACTTTTTCGCTTCCTTTAATCGTAGCAAGGTATCTCTATCTCTCATGAGATCTCTATCTAGATTTATATAATCAAATCCATAGTTGGCTAAATTAACCACTTCTACAGCAGTTCTCACATCTCTTAAAATTGTATTTTTAACATACAGTTCGGGAAATGCTGCTTTTATTTGTCCGGTAGCCATCCAGTGTGTATGCGGTATCGTTGCATTCCTTATACCTGCATCATATAAAGGTTTAAAATTTTTTATGAATGTATCGAGATTTTTTTGAGTAGGAGGAACAGTGGTATTGTTGAAGGTAGCACTTACAGAAATACCCAAATGTGCCTGTATATTTAATGCATTTTCTATTAGGCTTTGTCTATCTTCTTCGATAATAAAGATATCTCCCATAGCATCTTGATTAAAAGGTGCTATTCTAGAAGTAAAATAAATGTCCGCTATCCAATCTTTATATTCTGAACAAAATGCGTAAAAATTATTAAACTGTTGTTCTGTAAGTTTCGGATTGAAGGGTATACTAAAAATTTTCTTTGTCATTGTTTTTGTAAAACTATATCAATAGTTGCTTTGTCTTCTTTAATCAAATCGATGCAGTAAGCCTGCTCAAATATATTTAAACTTTTAATTTTTTCGAAAAGAGGATTTTCCTTAGTTAATCTCTTTTCTATATTATAGTTATCGGTTAGCCAGCACTTGAATATTAAATCTGTGTTTATAATTAGATCTTTTAAATTTATAGGATTAAAAGCGATTTCTCTCGGGTTGAAAAAGGTATCCATAAAATTATTTAAATGTTGAAGTTCTGAATTTTCTTGAATATACTTGTTAACTGTATGATTGG
>JACCDO010033132.1_pt1 | contig 26285 bp, 29 predicted proteins | sample 7446101 | NCBI WGS metagenome assembly JACCDO01 (sample SAMN15323440, study PRJNA562643) | freshwater metagenome | isolation source: river surface water | place: USA:Blue River Watershed | collected 2017-08-16 | reverse complement strand
TCCTCTTTTTTCTTTGAATGCATTAGCTAGATGAATTAAAACATCTGTCCAGGAAGGTCGATTTTGTACGGGGATAGGAGGGAAATAGGTGCCGCCATAGAAAGGTTTTAAGTCGGGCGTTAGGAAGACATTTAAAGGCCAGCCTCCGCTTCCTGTAAGGATTTGAACCGCTTCCATGTAAATATGGTCTAAGTCGGGACGTTCTTCGCGATCGACTTTTATATTCACATAAAGTTCGTTCATCAGCGCTGCGGTATCCGCATCTTCGAAGCTTTCTCTTTCCATGACATGACACCAATGGCAGGCTGAGTAACCAATGCTTAAAAGAATGGGTTTGTCTTCTGTTTTCGCCTTCTGTAAGGCCTCTTCACCCCAAGGAAACCATTCTACAGGATTGTGAGCATGCTGTAAAAGGTAGGGGCTTTTTTCGTTGACTAATGCGTTAGGCATATTATGTTTTTATTCCCAACGGAATACACGAACAGCGATAACATAGACAAAGACACCCCAAAGGAGCATGATGCCGATTTCGTTACGAACATCCCATAGAGAAGCTCCATCGAATGCTATTTGACGTAGTGCTTCGTTAAGATGGGTTAATGGCATAGCCTTACTGATTACTTGTAACCAAGAAGGGAAATTACTGATACTAAAGAAAGTGCCTCCTAGAAGGAATTGCGGCATGGTGATTAAGTTGGCGAACGGCGGAATACTCGTTTCGTTTTTCGCGATACCGCTTACGATAAAGCCGAAGCCCATGAAGATGATGAGTCCTAATCCGCAGAGTAGAATCATTTCTAATCCCGTGATGAAACCGTTTACGAGGGTGAATTTGAAGAAGAAATGACCAATGATAATGATCAAGGTAGCGGCCATTAGTTGAAATAAAATTCTAGAAATCCCTTCTCCGATAATAATGTTTCCTCGGCGAATAGGTGTAGCGAAGAAGCGCTTCAACACGAGTGTCTGACGGAGTCCGAAGAATACAAAGGCTGCTCCGAATACACCCGCACTTAACATTGAAAAACCTAATTGCCCTGGTAAGATAAAGTCGATACTTTGGTACACACGTGCTTGAACAGGCGGTGGAAAGCTGAGTATAGCAAATCGAGGAAAGTATTGTAAGGTTTTTTCACTAATGGCATTCACGTATTCCTTTACCACACTTTGAAAAATCTGTCCGCTCTGTATCGAGGCTGTGGAGGTTTGAATAGTGACGTTCAGTGGCGTCATGCCAAAACTATCTGCGGCGCCGTATTTCATGGTCACCATCGCATCTAATTTCCCTTTTAATAATTGCTCATTTAATTCCTTTGCGGTGCCGGTATGTATATGAATGTTGGAGTCAGTCTGCATCCATTGGTACACAGGATTTTGGGTATTAGATCCTTCTGTGAAAGCAATATCAAAGCTCATACCACCACGATCACCGATAAAACCAAAGACAAGAATAAAAATGATCGGGAAGGCAAGAGAAAAGATGACAGCAGAAGGGCTTCTGAACATCGATTTTAAGCTTGCTTTCGAGATGGCAAGGGTTGCTTTAGTTTGGCTATAACGCTGAGACATAGTTTTCCACAAAATTTTAACAAAAGTACAAAGCAAAAGGCTTTTTTACGTAAAAACGTTTACTTTTTGATAGTTTTGTAAGGTAAACAAAATCGACGATGGAGAACCTATTGCAACATATTGAAGCCTTGATATTTACTTCTGAGAGTTCTTTAACTTTAAAGGACATACAGGAGTGTTTGAACAAGCGTTTTGGTTTGTTTGTGGCTGACGCTGATTTGCAGGCTGCATTGGAACAATTGACAGAAAAATATAACGCCCCTGAATTTGCTTTTGAATTGAAGAGTATCTCGAAGGGTTATTTATTTATGACGAAGGCGGATTATCATGAAACGGTGAGTGTGTTGTTGAAGGAAAAAACAGTGAAGCGCTTAACGACCGCTGCAATGGAGACTTTAGCTATTATTGCCTATAAGCAGCCTATTAGTAAAACGGAGATTGAAATGATTCGTGGCGTAAGCGCTGATTACTCGATTCAAAAATTATTGGAAAAAGAATTGATTGTGATTGCTGGTAGAAGTGAGCAAGTGGGCAAACCGGTTTTGTATGCTACGAGCAATACTTTCATGGATTATTTTGGATTGAACTCGGTTGATGATTTACCAAAGCTTCGTGATATCTCTGCGCCTGAAGAAGGTAGTTCAGCGGGTGTACCTAGTGAAACCTTAAACAACTAATTATGAAAAAATTAATCGCTATCGTCATCGTCTTGATGATTAGTATTTTTGGTGCCTCACAGGCAATGTGTCAGAAGCACAAGAAAAAGCATCTATTGCAAAGTGGCGTGGTGATGAATATACCAGAGGGTAGCACTACTTATGTGATTGTTCCGGATGGCAATCCTAATCAGCGTTACTTAGTGGATTTGCCTGCTAATTTTCAACATGCCGGCATGAAGGTTGAATTCAGTGGTGCAGAAGGAACGATTGACCCGAACGTCCGTATGGTTGGGACTCCTTTTCGTTTGAGTAGAATACGTGAGAAAAAATAAATTAGCTTGAAACATTATATTCGCGAAGATCAGTTTCGCCATAAAAAGGCCTTAGGTCAACACTTTCTTCGTGATCAGGATGTCGCATTTCAAATTGTAGATGCGCTCAAAGAAACTGGCTATGCTGTTTTGGAGGTCGGTCCAGGATTAGGTGTTCTTACCCAATTTTTGTATCCGAAGTACGCTGGCAATTTTTATACAGTAGATATTGATGATCGTTTAGCGAAAATCATTCCGGAGAAATTTCCGCGAGTTCACTTCCTTCATCAAGATGTTTTAACCCTTGATTTTGAAAAGCAGTTTCCAAACGGTGTTTGCGTCGTAGGGAATTTTCCTTACAACATCTCCACTGAAATTATTTTTACGGTAATCGACAATGTACAATACGTTCCTGAAGTAGTTGGGATGTTTCAGAAGGAGGTAGCGCAACGTTTTGCTGCTAAACACGGTAGCAAGGTTTATGGTGTAACTTCTGTTTTGACTCAAGCCTTGTATGAGGTGAAGTATTTGTTTGATGTTCCTGCCCATTTGTTTGATCCGCCTCCGAAAGTGGTGAGTGGGGTGATTCATTTGAAACGCAAGGAAACGCCGATGGAGATTTTAGATAAGAAATTATTTAGACAAGTGGTGAAGGCTGGCTTTTCACAGCGTAGAAAGACTTTAAAGAATGCTTTATCCGGCTTGGATAAGGAATTATTGCCTGCGATTCCTGAAGAGATTTTAGGCTTACGTGCCGAGCAATTATCTGTCGAAGCGTGGGTGGATTTATCCAATGTGTTTGCTCGTATTAAACTTAAAAACAAGTAATCCGAATATGGTAAAGATTGGTCCATTAGAATTACCTGATTTTCCTTTATTGCTTGCTCCTATGGAGGATGTGAGCGATCCGCCTTTTCGTGCTGTATGTAAGGATGCTGGTGCGGATTTGATGTATACCGAGTTTATTAGTAGTGAAGGTTTGATTCGACATGCGTTGAAGAGTAAAAAGAAATTAGATATTTTTGAATATGAGCGTCCGATAGGTATTCAAATTTTCGGCTCCGATATTGAGAGTATGGTCGACGCGGCGCGCATTGCTGCCGAAGCAAATCCAGATTTGATTGATATCAACTATGGCTGTCCGGTAAAAGCAGTGGCTTGTAAAGGAGCTGGCGCAGGCATTTTGACGAATATCGATAAAATGGTGGCCATGACGAAAGCGATCGTGGACGCTGTTAAATTACCCGTTACCGTGAAGACACGTTTGGGTTGGGATGAACGAACCAAAAATATTGTTGAGGTAGCAGAACGATTGCAAGATATCGGAATTCAAGCGTTGACGATTCACGGACGTACCCGTCAGCAAATGTATAAGGGAAGTGCCGACTGGACTTTAATCGGAGAGGTAAAGAATAATCCTCGTATGCACATACCGATCTTTGGTAATGGAGATATTGATTCTCCGCAAAAAGCAAAGGAATACAAAGATCGTTACGGCGTAGATGGAATTATGGTGGGTCGTGCTGCGATTGGCTACCCATGGATCTTTAGAGAGATAAAACAGTATTTGAAGGATGGCACTATTTTACCACCGCCAACTATTGAAGAGCGATTTACTTCTTGCAAGAAGCATTTGGAAATGAGTTTGCAATGGAAAGGACCTAAACTAGGAATCTTAGAGATGCGTCGTCACTATTCCAACTATCTCAAGCACTTGCCAGAAAGTAAACATTTTAGAAGTCAATTAGTGACTTTGAATGAAGTGGAAGAAATTCATACTGTGTTGAGAGAAGCGGAAGCGCATTATTTGGCTATACCTGGTTTGATGGAGAAAGTTTCAGAGTCGATGCGTCAGCCGAAGGCGATTCAAGAAGAATATAATCCTACAGACTTTCAAGACGGATAAATTTGTATTTTTATAAAGTTGAAGAAGACTTATTTCATATCTGATTTTCATTTAGGGACACCGAATCACGCGGCAAGCTTGGTGCGTGAAAAACGTGTCTGTGCTTTTTTAGATGAAATGAAAGGGGATATGGAAGCCTTGTATTTGGTAGGAGATATTTTCGATTTTTGGTTTGAATACAAGACCGTTGTCCCAAAGGGATTTGTACGATTATTAGGTAAGTTAGCCGAACTCCGTGATGCAGGTATTCCGATTTATATGTTTACCGGTAATCACGATTTGTGGATGAAGGATTACTTTGAAACGGAACTGTCGATTCCTGTTTATTTCGAACCGATTAGCCGTACCATTGGCGATAAATTATTTTTTATCGGACATGGAGATGGCTTAGGACCAGGAGATAAAGGATTTAAACGCATGAAGAAGGTGTTTCAAAATCCCCTCGCGCAGTGGTTCTTTAGATGGCTACATCCAGATATTGGGGTTGGGATAGCCAATTTTTGGTCGCGCAAGAGTCGCATAGCGAATGGACCGAAAGATGAGTTGAATTACGGGGAAGACGAGTGGTTATTACAGTATACGCGTAGAAAAATCAAAGAAGTTCCCGCGGATTATTTTATTTTTGGTCATCGTCATTTGCCAATGGATGTGCAGGTGGAGGGTGCAAGTAGATATATCAACTTAGGGGATTGGATTAACTTCAATACATACGCGGTATATGACGGAGAAGTTTGTACGCTTAAAACTTATACACCATGAAGTCTTTTGCTCTAGTTATACTTTGTTTCGGAGTTCTTTGTATTAGTTTCATTTCTATGACTAAAGACAGAGTGATCAGTTATGATGAAAAAAATAATAAGGTTATAAAAGGCTTAATGTCTTTTGAAGAATTACAGCGTGATTCAGCATTTGCCTGGTTTGATATAGAGTATAGGAGTTATCATCCGAAAGGCCTTGCTATTTCGCAATTAAAGGCATCTGGTCGTGAAGATGAAATAATAATATTTGCGGGTACTTGGTGTGGAGATACGAAGGAGCAATTGCCTCGTTTTTATCATATTTTACAGGATGCAAATTTTCCGATGCACCGAATTGTGATGCATGGTGTCGATCACAAAAAACATGCCTTAGGTCGTGAGGATAAGAAGTTTAAGATAGAACGTATTCCAACGTTCATCTTCTTGCGCAATGGCAAAGAAATTGGTCGAATAGTTGAAACCCCCGTTAAGAGTTTGGAAGAGGATTGGGTTCAGTTTGATGAAACCTACGAACGTAATCAATATTAAAGGAAACGCTCTCCTTTATTACGTTTGATGTCTATGGTAAAATCCTTTATTTTTTGCTCTTGATCTTTCGCACAGATGAGCAACACATCAGGTGTATCGATAACCACATAGTCTTCTAGCCCTTGAATCACGACAAGTTTTTCATCTGGCACATGAATCATGTTATTGGTAGCGTCATACAACATCACTTGTTTTCCATTCACTGCATTGCCATGATAATCGTGCTCACGCAAGGAGTACAGCGATTTCCACGTGCCCACGTCCGACCAACCGAAGTTGGAAGGGATGACGCGCACATTACTCGCTTTTTCCATTACGCCGAAATCGATAGAGGTGTTCGGACAAATTGAATAAGCTTTGTCAAGAAACTTCGATTCATCCTTGGTGCCAATAACTTTTTCGTAGCCTTTAAATGCTTCGAAGATGTCTGGCATATGTTGATGGATCGCGTTGATGATTGTGTTTACGTTCCACACGAACATCCCACTATTCCATAAGAATTCACCACTATTGATAAATTGTACGGCTAGTTCGAAGTTCGGTTTTTCAGTAAAAGTCTTTACTTTATAAATACCATGATCGTTCTTCTCGTCAATGAACTGAATATAACCATAGCCGGTATCAGGACGAGTAGGATGTATACCAAGCGTTACTAGATGATTGTGGGTCGCAACGTGTGTTAAAGCTTTCTCTACTACTTCTAAAAACACTTTTTCTCTTACGATATAGTGGTCAGAAGCTGCAATGACTATGTTTGCTTTAGGATTCTTTTTAGCGATAAAATGACAAGCATACGCAATACACGGAGCCGTATTTTTTCGGCTGGGTTCAAACAGGAATTGACTTTCAGGTACGTCGCTTAGTTGTTCTGCAATCAGTCCTTTGTATTGTTCATTGCTAACAATAAAGATGTTTTCGGGTTTGCAAATTTTAAGGAATCGCTCGTAGGTGAGTTGCAAAAGTGTTTTGCCAGATGCGAGCACATCTAGAAATTGCTTCGGTCTGTTATTTCGACTCATAGGCCAAAATCTACTACCGACACCGCCAGCCATGATTACCACAAAATTATTCTCCGAATGCAGCATATCGTAAAGTTACAAAAGGAATTGGCTAAATACTACTTCAGTATTAAAATCCTTTGTGATTAATGCAGCATTCAAACCGATGGCTTTGGCTCCTTCCACATGTTGGATGGAGTCATCCAAGAACAAAGTACGTTCTATGTTTAGCTGATGATCGTGGATGATTTTTAAAAAGCTTTCAGGATGCGGCTTTCTAAGTCCGATTAAATGCGAAAAATATAATTGGTCGAAATGTGCTTGTAGTGTTTGACCGGGATTTTTTTCTTCAATCATTCGTTCTACTTGTGGCAGATGTAATTCGTTGGCGTTGCTTAGGAGAAAAAGTTTGAAGTGGGGACGGATTTTTTTTAAGGTCTCGAATTTGACAGGCTCCATGCCAAGTAACATCGCATTCCAGCAACGTATAAAATCTGCATCTTGATGATTGCCGGGGATATGTTCATGTAAATAGGCAAGGAGTTCTTGCAGATTTATTTTTCCGATTTCAAAATTGTCGAACCAATCGTTTTGATGTGCTTGGGAATAGAGTTTTTTAAAATCTGGAATTCCTAATTCTTCAAAAGCATTGGCAGAAAGATGATAGTCGATATCAAATAGTACACCTCCTAAGTCGAAGATGATATTGTCAATTTTTTGCAAGTCGATCATGGCACAATATATTTTGCAGACGCGAAATTATTGTTATTTTTGCAACGCTTTTCAAAAAGATTAGCAGGCGCCTATAGCTCAGTTGGTTAGAGCATCTGACTCATAATCAGGGGGTCCTTGGTTCAAGTCCATGTGGGCGCACGAAAATCCCTTCCTAGCAATAGCGAAGGGATTTTTTTTGTACTTTCGTCTTATAATTTAATAAAAGTGCGAATCTGTTTATTTGGCGACGCTGGTAGTATTCACCTAGAGAGATGGTGTCAATTTTTTATTGGCGAAGGGCATGAGGTGCATTTGATTTCCTTTACGAAGGCGGAAGTCCCAGGCACAAAGTGTTATTATGTTGACGCTGGTCCAATCGCAGTACAAGGCGGTAATTGGCGCGTTTTGTTGCAATATAGAAAGGTTCGTAAAATTGTTAAAAGTATTCAGCCAGATGTTTTCCATGCTTTGTATGCCACTAGTTATGGAATTACAGGCGCATTAGTGAATTATCATCCTTTCGTAATCTCTAGCCTCGGCTCCGATATTTTAATCAGTCCGCGCAATTCGAAAATTCTTCGCGCTTTACTGCGTTTTGCCTATCGTCGCGTAGATGCTTCTACGACGATGTCGCAGCAAATGAAAGATGTTTCGATTTCTTACGGTTTGCCAGGTGATAAAATTCAATTGTTACCGTTTGGAATCGACCCCGCTGTATTCAATGCAAATGGACGTGCTACCGCGAAGGAGCCTTTCGTAATTATGAGTACGCGTAATTTTGAAGAAGTATATAATATTCCTGATTTGATTCATGCAATTGGGCTTATTAAAGAGCAGCTCGGGAATTTTGAGTTATGGATGGCAGGGGTAGGGACTTTAGAGTCGCAGATAAAAAGCCTAGTTGCCGAAAACGGTTTAACTGATAAGGTACGTTTTCTAGGGCGTATGCGTCAACCAGAATTAGCCGACAAGTTAAGAAACAGTCATGTGTTTATTAGCATGTCGAGCTCTGATGGAAACAGCGTTTCATTGAGTGAAGGAATGGCTTGTGGTTGTGTGAGTATCGTGAGTGAAATCGAGGCCAACAAGTTCTGGATCGAACACGACAAAACAGGTTATTTTGTTCCGGTACATGGAGTGAAAGAATTAGCAGAAAGGATTCTTGCCGTTAAAGCGGATTACGAAAATATACAAAAACGCATGTTCGAAATCAATCAACCACTTTTGGAAGCAAAAGGGAATTGGTTTAAAAACATGCGTACTGTTACCGATTTATATCAACGCCTACTGAAGCAGCAATCACGCTAGATATCTAGTGTGAAGCACGTTCCAATGATGTAGTGCGTGTCCTGCAAGGAAAAGAGCTATAGATTTTGGATTCGTAGCATTGTTATTTGCCTTGCCAATTTTATTGAGTTGTTCTTCAGACATGGCATGGAATAAAGCTACAGTCGACCAGCGCACCGCTTGATATTCTTCTTTTAAGGCTACTAGATCGCTTTTACAATCTTTGCTTGCGTTAGCATAAGCGTTTTCATCGAAGCCAGGTAATGAAGCTTGTTCGCCTCTTGAAATGGACAAAGCTCTAAAACTTAAAATGCGTTCACAGTCAATAAGATGTTGAATCACTTGTTGAACCGTCCATTTCCCTTCTGCATACGCCTTCGACATATCTTCTTCAGTTAGTTTTTCTAACCAATCGCGTTCCTTCATCCAGGTCTCGCGTAAGGCTTGCATAGGGTCGTTGGTGTTCGTCAAGTTGATGTAGTAGTCGTAATAGGGAGGGTGCATAATTTAAATTAAAAATGAAAAATTAAAGGTTAAAAATGGTTTTTGATGCTATTTGAAAATAGGAATTACTGATCTTGTTCTGTGAAGATCATGATTTCGTCGATAAAGAGCCAAGCTTTTTCTCCAGCACCATTTTTACCTTCAGGAATGATACCTTGATTTTTTAAATCGACACGCACGTAACGACCACTCCAACTATTCATAAAGAATGGGAATTGTTCGTTGAACATTTTTATTTCTTCCTTTCCATACTTCATCACCTGCGTGAAAATTAAATTATCATCGCTAACATAGACGGTTACTTCTTTAGGCGCGTAAATCCAACTAGCTTCATCCTTAAGTGTAGAAACATAGGTATGGAGAATAGGCTTCTTGCTGCCTAAGTCGAAGACAATAGACACATCTTCTCCGCTCCAGCCCAGCCAATCACGACCATACCATGGACGATCGCCGACAATTCCATCATTGATAGTAAGTGATCCGCCGTAATTATAGGAAGGCGAAGGGGCGTGATCGAAGCTTACTTTTTTACCGGTAGCACCGCTCGGCCAAATAGTTTGTTTCCAAACATTTCCTTTTCGAACACCATTCTCAAAATACGCAGCAGTCATGGTTTTGTGACGATAGATATCTATGGGTCCGCTTAAAACAGGATCGCTTAATTTCGGTAAGCTATCGTTTAAGGTATAGTGAATCTGACCGCCTTTAAATGGACTCTTAAGCGACACGCGTATTCCATTCGTGTCTGGTATAGCTTGCAACTCTAATTGTAAATCGTAAATCGATTGCGCCACTGTATATCCTGCCTTTTGTAATCGATTCATTTGTGGCAATAGGCGAGGTAAGAATCGGTCGAAATCTCGTCCATTTTCTGTTTGTGGCATCTTAGTCCAGAGTGCTTCACTTAACGCCAACATTCTTGGTAATAACATATATTCAACTTGATGCCAAGTCGGAATATATTCCGTCCAGATATTCGCTTGTCCTCCTAAAATGTAGGATTCTTCTTCAGTGCTTAGTCCGCTTGGAATTGGATTAAATTGATAAGCCTTCTGAACTGTTGTATATCCGCCGATCGCAAGAGGTTCCGTTTTTTGGTAACCTTGGTAATGATCAAAATAGCAATGTGTACCTGGACACATAATTACTTCATGATGTTGCTTTGCGGCTTCGATACCACCTTGGATTCCTCTCCAGCTCATTACTGCAGCACCTGGGGCTAATCCACCTTCCAAAATCTCGTCCCATCCAAGCGTATGTCTTCCACTTGCGGTGATGAAGGAATCAATTCTACGTATAAAATAACTTTGTAATTCATTTTCATCCTTCAGTCCTTTTACCTTCATAAGTCCTTGACAATGCGGACAGGTCTTCCATCGAGTCTTAGGCACTTCATCTCCGCCAATATGAATATAGCTCGAAGGGAATAGTTGCATTACTTCAGAAAGAATGTCTTTTAAGAAAACAAAAGTTTCTTCTTTCGGACAAAATACATCTTCGCTAATACCCCATTTGGTAAGGGTTTCGAACGGCCCCCCATTGCAACTATATTCTGGATAAGCAGCGAGTGCAGCGAGTGCATGACCAGGCATTTCAATTTCAGGAACAATGGTGATGTGTTTAGCAGCAGCATATTTAACTAGCTCTTTAATTTGTTCTTGCGTATAATAGCCGCCATAAGGGGTATCGTCGCCAACGAATGGGAAGAAGTTTTTGGCAATCATCGTTTCCTTTCTCTTGGAACCTATTTGTGTCAGCTTTGGATATTTTTTGATTTCGATTCTCCAACCTTGATCATCGGTAAGGTGCCAATGTAAAGTGTTCATCTTATAGATTGCCATCACATCGATATAGCGTTTGATGGAATCGATAGGGAAGTAATGACGAGAAACATCGAGATGCATCCCACGCCAAGATACGCGTGGAGCGTCCTCTATCAGCTGACAAGCGATTTTCTTTTTATTGCTTTCTTTCGCATTTTGAGCGAGCTGTAAAAGACTCTGCATGGCGTAAAAACCTCCGGCTTCTCCTCCATAAATTATCTCGATAGACTTGCTGTTTATATTTAGTTGATAGGCTTCTTTTCCTAACTGTTTGTTTAACGTGAGGAGGATTTCATTGTTTTTACCAGGAAGCGTAGTACTGAGATTTGGGCTTAAAACAATGCTAGTTTCTTTTTTAAGAAAGCTTTCGAGGGTCTTTAAAAATTCTGTCGCTAATGACATTTGCGAAGATTCGGTAATGACTATTCTGTTCAACTTATCTAAAGCGCAAGAACCTTTTAAAGCGCGAATGCTTTGAGGCTGCGGAATAATAGGACTATCCTGCCCGAAGCTGCTATTGGAACATAGGCTCAACAAACAAAATAATAGACCAAAAGAGAGGTGTTTCATAGCTAAGGATTAATAAGGCGAATTTCCTGAAAAAAATCAGTGTTTCAAACTTTAGTTTCTCCTTTGAAAATCGCACTTATTAATTAGTTTTGTCGGACAATTTACAATTATGTTAAACCTTATATTATTTGGACCTCCGGGCAGTGGCAAAGGAACACAGGCAGAGAAGTTAATTGCGAAGTACGGCTTGCAACATTTGAGCACAGGCGATATCTTGCGCAACGAGATTAAGGAGCAAACGGCCTTAGGCATGGAGGCGAAGAAGTTTATGGATCAAGGTTTATTGGTTCCTGACGAAGTGGTGATTGGAATGATTAGCTCAAAAATTGATGCGACTGTAAATTCTGTAAAGGGCTATATTTTCGATGGTTTTCCGCGTACGATACCGCAAGCGGAGGCTTTGGATAAATTAATGGAATTGAAGCAAATTCCAGTCGGCAACGTTCTTTCGCTTTTAGTAGGCGAAGAAGAGTTGGTAAAACGTCTACTTGGCCGTGGTGCTACTAGCGGACGTACCGACGATCAAGATGAGAATATCATTCGCAATCGTGTAGTGGAATATCGTAATAAAACGGCTCCGGTAGCAGATTATTACCGTGCACAGGGCAAATTGTCTGAAGTAGCCGGCGAAGGTTCTATCGACGATATCTTCGAAAAGCTTTGCGCTTCGGTCGCTTAATTCTTTTTACTTAACAAATTTTGATATAGGCTACGAACGTCTCCTACCAGGCGTTGGTAGCCATATTTATTTACAACCGAATCATAGCCTAGAGCGCCCATTCGCTCACGGAGCATGCGGTTAGCCACTAAGTTTTTTACGTGCTGTGTAAAGGCTTTTCCTTCGCTCGTTTTCGTTAAGAATCCAGTAACACCATCCTGAACGACATTAGCTACGCCACCAACATTCGTACTGACAACAGGTTTGCCTGCGGCCAAGGCTTCGATCAAACTGACAGGTGTACCTTCATTTAAGGAAGTCATCGCCACTACATCCAATCCAGCTAATGCTACTGGGATGTCTTGCATCCATGAGCAAAACACGATGTCGACATCCATCGCTTCGTTTTTACTCATTTGCGCTTGTTGCTCGCTTGCTAGTTCCGACCAGTGGCGAATGCCCAATCGGAGGCCCATTTCAGCACATTGCAATTCTAAAGCTTGACGATCTTCTCCATCGCCTATAATGAAAAATTTAACTTTGTTTTGTACGCCTTCCTTCACATATTTAGCCACCTTCAAAAACATAGGATGGTTTTTTATCGGCACCAATCGGCCGATTATACCTACGGCAACTTCGTTCTCCTCCAAGCCGTAATACTTCCTGAAAATTTCTCTTTTCTCCGTTGTATTATTTCTAAAGCGTTCCAAATCGAAACCTAATGGAACGACATGCACTTTGTCTGCTTCACAAATATTAAAATCTTTGGTTAGCTCTTTCTTTTGCAAATCACTAATGGCAATGATAGCCGTTGATTTTTTGGCTAAATATTGCTCAATCTTGATAAAAATTTTATTCTTGAAAGAGTTGAAGTAGGAGTGAAATACATGTCCGTGGAAGGTATGTACGATGATTGGTACTTTTTCGTGAATTGCCGCCAAACGTCCTAAGGCACCTGCTTTTGCAGCATGTGTATGAACGATATCTGGTTTAAATTCTCTAATTACTTTTCTGATTTCCCAATACGCTTTCCAATCTTTTTTAAGATTAATGCTACGATACATCCCATCGATATAACGTGCTTTTAATCCTTGACTTTCTACAATGAATTCGCTACTCGCCTCGGTTTCATCCTTATTCCCCGCAAGAAATAATGTTTCAAACTCAGGTGCCAAATGCTTCGTTAGATAAGTTGCGTTATAGGTTGGTCCACCTAAATTCAATCGGTTGATGATTCTTAATACACGAGGAGGATTAGCCATGAGTGATTCCAGATTATTACTTGTAATGGATTTGAAAATTAATTTTGTTCGAGAGATGGATGGTTTTTCTTCCACCAAATTTGAAAGACGAGTAAAGCCCAAATTTGTTCTACGGCGTCGTTCGGACTGTTAGAATACAATTTGTTTTTTACCATTTCAATGATTGAATAATTGAAGATACCTTGTCGTTCAACGAGTTCACGACTTAATAAATCGTCTTCAATCAAAGATTTTAATTCGCCTTGAAACCAGCGTAGTAAAGGAACTTCAAAGCCTTTCTTTCCTCTATTAAACAGCTCTTGCGGTAGTTGATCCGCGAAGGCTTCTTTCAATATATGTTTGCGATGTGCTTTGTTGATTTTATATTCCGTTGGTAAAGTGAAGGCAAAGTCGACAATTGCATGATCTAAAAATGGCACGCGCATTTCTAATGAATTCGCCATACTCATGCGATCTGTTTTAACGAGCATATCGTTTTCTAATACCAATCGTAAGTCTGTTCGGAGCACGGAGTCGAACTCATTATTACAAACTTTCAAACAGTCTTCTTTCAGAGCTTGATAGCGCACTTCGTCGGTATATTCATTCTTCAATAATCCTTTTTCTGACAGGCCGGCCCATCTTGCCCATTGCCAATAACGTTCTGGAGCACTCCATTTTAGGCCGTTCACGTATTTGTCTAGCTGACGGAATTTATTGCCGAAAGCACTGTTTCTCGACTTCGGCAAAAAAGGAAGCAAGAAGCTCGTATAGGATAACAACGCATTGCTGATACTTTTCTCTCTAATCTTTAACTCGGCGGCATGCTTATTATAGCCTGCAAAAATTTCATCGGCTCCGTCACCCGAAAGTGCTACTGTAACGTGCTTTCTAGTCTCTTTACTCAGGATATAAACCGCTAGAGCAGAGGAGTCTGCAAAGGGTTCATCCAAGTAATCAAGCATATCAAAAAGATGCGCATAAAGATCTGCATTTCGGAGCGAGAAAACGGTATGTTCTGTTTTCAATTGATTCGCCATCAGCCTTGCATAGGCTGTTTCATCGAATAATGGCTCGTCGGCAAAACCAATTGAAAAGGATTGTAGATGTTTGGTGTTCTGAGAAGCGATTGCTGTGATAATGGAAGAGTCGATACCGCCACTAAGGAAAGTCCCTAAGGGTACATCGGCCACCATTCTGCGTTGAACAGACGTTTCCAATAAATTTCTTAATTCAGTCTTTGCCTCATTAAATGTCTGAGTGGTTTTTTCGCCTGCCTTTACTTCATAATAGCGTTGCGTAGCGGAGTTTCCATTAAGGTCGATTTTCATCCAATGTCCGGGCATCAGTTTTCTAACGCCATCGTAAATACTTAACGGAGACGGGATATAATTGAGATGAAAATAGGCTTGTAAAGCGGCTTTATCGATTGATTTCTTAAACGAAAAATGAACTAAGGCTTTTAATTCCGAAGCAAAACAGAAAATGTCTTTTTGCTGAAAGTAGTATAGGGGCTTGATTCCAAATCGATCACGTACCACATACAATTGCCCAGCTTGTTTATTGAAGAAGGCAAAAGCAAATTCGCCATCCACCGTTGTGATTCCTTGCTCTACTCCAAACTCAATGAGATGATACAACAAAACTTCGGTATCAGAGCTAGAGACAAAGGAATATCCTTTTGCAATTAGACTTTCTTTGAGTGTTTGGTAATTATAGATCTCTCCATTAAATACCAAGGTATAATTACCTGTAATATCTGTAAAGGGCTGTTGTGCCGCATGACTCGTATCGATAATGGAAAGGCGTTTATGGCCTAGTGCCAGCGGTCCTTCTGTAAAAATACCTGCTTGGTCAGGTCCTCTTTTATCCATAGCAGCAGTCGCAGCATGAATAGCTTGGAGATAATGTTTAGTACCGTCTGTATGGGCTATTACGCCGGTAATTCCGCACATGATGTTATTCTTCGACTTCTAAGATACATAATTCTGATAAGTTCTAAATAAAGGCCGTATTTTAGTAGCATGATTTCTAAGCGCAATGGCTTGTCTAAATTGGAACGTCTGCATTCTCGAAAGCAGATGGATGCCGTTTTCGCGACTGGAAAATCAGTACGCCAAGGGCCTTTGAAGTTAGTTTTTATCGAAGCACCCTTCTCGGCTACGAATCCTACGGCGTTTATGTTTACGGTCTCCAAAAGACAGTTTAAACGTGCGCACGATAGAAATTATATCAAGCGCCTGCTCCGTGAGGTGTTTCGCGTTCACAAGCACAGTCTTAATGATTATTTAATTTCACAGCAGCGAGGAATGCAAGGTTGTTTTTTGTTCTTGGGTATGCAAATGCCTAATTACGCCAATTTGGAGAAAAACATACTGCGGATCTTCGCGCAATTAATACCGCCACCAGATGAAATGGATCAACCAGTTAATTAGCGGGCTGTTTTTAGCAATCATTAAATTTTATCAGTGGGGACTTTCACCACTCATTGGTCCGGCCTGTCGTTATCAGCCTACCTGTTCGCGTTATACCGCAGAGGCTATACGAAAATACGGACCATGGAAAGGAAGTATCCTAGGTATTAAAAGAATCAGCCGTTGTCACCCTTGGGGAGGTCATGGCTACGACCCCGTACCCTAATGGCAATTACAAGATTAAATATTAATGAGTTTCTGCGTAAGAGTCAGGAAGGCTTCTTGATCGATGTTCGTTCACCTAGCGAATACCGTCATGCGCATATGCCAGGCGCGTATTCATTGCCACTCTTTAACGATGAAGAACGAAAGGTAGTCGGTACTTCCTATAAACAGCAATCGCGCGAAAACGCCATTAAAATTGGCTTAGATTTCTTTGGACCGAAAATGCGTAGCATGGTGGATCAAGTGGAACTATGGATGAAGGAATTAGCGATGGATCCGAAGCAAACTTCTGTCTTTGTTCATTGTTGGCGTGGGGGCATGCGCAGTGCTGGCGTAGCCTGGTTGCTCGATTTATACGGTTTCAAAGTATTTACATTACATGGAGGATATAAAGCGTTTAGAGGCTATATCAACGAGCAATTAAATGCACACTATAAAATCAATATTTTGGGCGGACGAACAGGAGCTGGTAAAACCATGTTCCTTAAAAACTCAGCTACTCAAAATTTACAGGTTCTCGATTTAGAAGGATTGGCCAATCATAAAGGCTCATCCTTTGGAAAGACCAGCGGCGAACAGCCTACCCAAGAGGCTTTTGAGAATTTATTAGGGTTGGCATTAGCCAAGGTTTCTGTGAATAAGGCAATTTGGGTGGAAGATGAAAGTGCGCGTATCGGCGATGTGCAGGTGCCTATCAATTTCTGGAATCAAATGCGGGCCGCTAAGGTTTATTATGTCGATATCCCTTTTGAAGAACGTTTGCAATATTTAGAGCAAGATTATGCAATCGTAACTACTGATGATTTGATGGCAGCAACGAACCGTATTGCAAAACGATTAGGAGGACTAGAAACGAAAAACGTCCTAAATTATTTAACTGAAGGAAATAGAAAAGAAGCTTTCCGCATTCTATTGCGATACTATGATAAATGGTATGATTTAGGATTGCAAAAAAGAGGGCAAGAGAATATTATTCGATTTGAATTTGAATCACACGATGTTTTTGATTGGAAAAAATTAACGCATGGAGAAAATTAAATTAACGGAGTTTGCACATGGTGCCGGTTGTGGTTGTAAAATTGCGCCACAGGTATTGCAAAGCATTTTGCAGACGGATGTTCCGAGTTTTAGCTCTGAGCGTTTAATTGTGGGAAATGAGAGCAAAGATGACGCTGCCGTTTATGATTTAGGAGAAGGGCGTGGCTTAATTTCAACCACAGATTTTTTTACACCTATTGTGAACGATGCGTACGACTTCGGACGGATCGCGGCTACGAACGCGCTTTCGGATGTCTATGCCATGGGCGGTCGTCCTTTTATGGCTTTAGCTGTTTTAGGTTTTCCTGTCGATAAACTGCCTGTTGAAATAGCACAGCAGATTTTAAATGGAGCACGTGCGGTATGTAACGAAGCGAAAGTGGTATTGGCAGGTGGACATAGTATCGATAGCCCTGAACCGATTTTCGGTCTTTCTGTGAATGGTGAAGTTGATTTGAAACATTTGAAAAAGAATAATGCAGTACAAGAAGGTGATTTACTTTATCTCACCAAGCCTTTAGGAGTCGGCATTTTAGCTACCGCAGAGAAGCGTGGCGTTTTAAAGGAAGAGCATATAGGAGTGGCTGTGAAATACATGACGGAGTTGAACCAAATTGGTCTACAATTGGCGTCTTCTAATGCGGTGCATGCTATGACGGATGTAACAGGATTTGGTTTGGCGGGTCATTTATTAGAAATGATTGGCACAGACTTTAGTGCGGAATTATATTGGAATCACTTGCCGTTTATCGATGGCGTGAAGCATTATATCGAAGCGAATATTATCCCGGACGCGACCTACCGTAATTGGAATGCGTACGGTTCGGAGATAGAGTGGGGAGCGGGTGTTCCAGTGATGGATGCCTTTAAACTTTTACCAGATCCACAAACGAGTGGGGGATTGTTAATTGCTGTTGAAAGTAGTGCGCAAGCGTCTTTCGAAGCTTTATTGGCTGAAAAGGGTTATGCTGCTTTTGCGAAACCGATTGGGCGAATTACCTCACGGAGCGCGAAATCAATCGTGGTGAATTTATAAGTTGACTAGGATTATAATTCCGGAGTCCAAACGATCTTTTTGAAATCGATTATTTGATCATCGATCACTTGTATCCCTTCTTTTTCCAAAAGTTGCTGCATCATGTCGGGAGTAGGGAAATGATGTTTGCCGGTTAGTTGTCCATTGCGATTAACGACACGATGCGCTGGCACAGGCGGTTGCATGGTATGAGAAGCATTCATCGCCCAACCAACCATACGAGCAGAAATCCTTCCTCCGCAAGCCTCTGCGATGACACCATACGAACACACTCTTCCTGGAGGAATTTTGCGGACTATTTCAAATACCCTTTCAAAAAAACTTTCCTTAGGAGCTGTAGCCATCACGTTTAAATTGGGAACGGATGTATTTGATAATTCTTTCGTTGCCTAGGTGCATACGCTCATAGTGCGTGCGAATATTCAATAAAGGGTTTTCATTCCAGCCATTGGCATAGACGTTGTCTTGCTTGTCGACTACTTTAAAATAACGTGCAGTATCGAATGGATATTTTTCTTCAGATTCGATGCCCGCCCAAGTGTCTTGTGTAAATTGGTAAAGGGTCGGATCGTCTGTTTTTAAATTTACGAATCCACCGTCTTTTAAAATTTGACTATATAGATTCATAAACTTCGTGCTGGTAAGACGTTTATGTGTTTTACTCGAACTCAAATAAGGGTCTGGGAAAGTGATCCATATTTCTGAAATCTCATCTTCGGCAAAGAAATCATTCAACCATTCAATCATAATTCTCAAAAAGGCAACATTGGTTTTACCTTCCTCCAAAGCTGTTTTCGCGCCACGCCAAATCCTCGCACCTTTTACATCAATACCGATAAAATTCTTTTCTGGAAACAATCCCGACATGCCTATCGTGTATTCACCTTTGCCACAAGCCAATTCTAATACAATTGGACGCTCGTTTTTGAAATAATCGGATGCCCACTTTCCTTTAAATGGAAAGGTGGCTTTATCATTGGGTCCAACTTGCAATACATTTGGAAAAGTTGCAACCTCGTTATAGTGATGTAGTTTGTTTTTGCCCACGATTCTATATTTTACACCGTCAAAAGTACAAACATTCAAGCGGAAATTGGAGAGAAGCCACTAAAGCTTTGCGCTTTATTCGTACTTTAGCATCAATGGGTATTGTCATTCGTCAAAGTATTCGAAGTACCGTATGGGCTTATTTCGGCGTTCTCTTAGGAGCGATCACGACTTTATGGCTTTATCCGCACTTTCTAACGTCAGCGCAAATAGGCTTAACGACTGGCGTTTTACTTTCTTTAGCGAGTATATTATCGCAGTTAGGATTGGCGGGCACTCAGAATACTGCGTATTATTATTCTGCGAAAGTAAATGAGCATCCCGCTGCGAAAGCCTCATTGTTGGGCTTGTTGGTGAAATTAGCCTTTTATTCCACACTCGCCTTGTTGCTCTTGTATGTCGCCATGCAATCGATTTTTGTGCATTGGTATCAGGCAAAATCGGCTTTGTTTCTGCATTATTTCTATGCTACAATCCCCTTTACTATAACGGTTGTAGCCTATAATCTTTTAGAAGCTTTTGTTCGTTCCCAGAAGCAAATTGTATTCACCAATTTTACGCGAGAGGTTTTACTAAGAGTCATTAATATCCTTGCACTCGTCGCGCTTGCAATGAATTGGATCAGCTTTGATTTTTTTGTTTGGATTTTTGTCTTTGCCTATGGAGCCTTGTTCATAGCACTTTGGTGGAATCATCGCAAAGATGAATTCATGCGCATCCGCTTCGATAAAAGCTATCAATCCATTATTGCACGCAAAGAGATTATTCAATATAGTCTGTATAATGTCCTTGCCGGCGGCGCTTGGTCGATTGCCAATAGTATCGATAGTTTGATGCTTGCCGGATATAGTCTGAGTGATGCAGGGATTTACCGCCTCGCTTACTTTATTTGTTCGGTGGTGCAGATGCCGCAGAAAACGATTTCACAAATCCTCCTTCCCTTGGTGGCAGATGCGTGGCATGAAAATGATAAACAGAAGTTGGACGAGCTCTATAAAAAATCAGCCATGCAGCTTATCATTGCAGGAAGCTTTTTGATTTTGTTATTGGTATTATTAGTCGATGCATTCTTAGCGCAATTACCAGCGGAATATCATGGTGCGAAGTGGGTGGTACTTTTATTGGCTTCCTCAAAATTGATTGATATGGCTACGAGTATCAATGGAGAAATTATTCAAACTTCGAAGTATTACAAGTTCAATCTATACCTAATTGTGGCATTAATGATCTTTACCATTTTTGCGAATGCGTACTTTATCCCACGTTACGGTATTATCGGAGCCGCCTTAGCAACCACGATGGTAAATGTCTTGTTCAATGTCGCGAAGTATCTTTATGTGTGGTTTAAAGTGCGAATTCAACCTTTTACCATTGGCATCATTTGGGTGTTATTGATGTCAACTATCATTGCTTTTGCCTTGATTTGGCTGACGCAAGGCATGAATATTTGGTGGAGCGCCTTTTTGAGATTTAGTTTGGCAAGCGTCGCATTTATTGTATTTTTGTTAATGAGTCGCGTGTCGCCTGAAATTCATGGTATATGGGTTAAGCAGGTATTACCACGACTCGGCTTTAAAAATAAATGACGCGTATTCCATCCATATCGGCCTGTATGTTTCAGCCAGAGCTATTCTTTAGCCTGCAGACTGATGAATTAGAGCGTCTACAATTACGTTATCCTTACTTCGCTGATATCCCTGCTTTATTGGCTAAGAAATACCAGCAAAGTGGTGATATGCGAGCCAACTCACAGCTAGTTCGTGCAGCTCTTTATAGCTCTGATCGAGCTTTATTGATGAAGTGGATGACGATGCATCTGATGATGGCCGATGCTAGCGGTATTAATGTGGCAGCACCAGCGGAAGAATCGCCTATTGCAAAGCCTATTGTTGAAGAAAAGCCAAGTGCTCCTGTTGTAGCAGAGACAAGTTCAATACGTTTAGAAGTAACGCCAGTTGTTAATACGCCTGTCGTTGAAATTGCGCCGTTGGCAGAAGTTTCTGTAATAAGCAGCGCTCCGATCGAAGCCGAGGCAAAGGAGGAGATAAAGTCTGTGGTAGAAGCTCCTGTTGAAACACCTCGACTTGAATTGACGGAGAAGCCAAAGAAAAAGCGTGGCCCTAAGAAGCCTGGTCATGATATCGATTGGGAGGCTCTTTACGAAGATGCTAAAAAGCCACATAGTCAGGATGCACGTTTGAAGGCTTTAGATGACGAGTTAGATTCTTTGATTCGCTCGGCAGCCGCATTGGCAGCAAGTGATCGTGAAGCTTATTTTTCGGATGAATATGTGGAGATGGACATGGATATTGATGCAAACGAAATGATCGACCTTAGTTTTTTCAAAAAAGACAAGGATGTGGTGAAAGATAAAGAGAAGGTAGAACAGACAGCGAAAGCGCCTTTACCGGCTACAGAAGCTGTGAAAGGGGAAGAAATAGAGAAAAAAAGTACGGAAGCAATGGCAAATGAAGTAAAAACGGAACAAAATCCTGAAAATCAAGAGAATAAATCAGCTTTTTTAAGCTTTTTAAAGCAACATAGTAAGGGGTCGGCTATCGGTCAGAATCGTGCGCGCACCCACGCCTCTCAACTCCGTAAGGTAATGGACGAATTCGTACAATCCTTTGAGGATGCGGCTTCTGGGGTGGAGAACCCTCAAGTGGATGTCTTGGAAATGAGTGTTTATGGTCTGCAAGAGCACGACGATTTCATTACTGAAACCATGGCCGAAATGTTAGTCAAACAGGAGAAGTATGAAAAGGCGATTGCCGCTTTTGAAAAACTTCGTTTGCTAAAACCCGAAAAAAGTGTTTTCTTTGCTACCCGTATTTCTGAAATAAAAAATAAATTGAATCAATTATGATTACTCTTTTAACGATATTGATGTTGATCGCCTGCGTTTTGTTGGTACTTTTCGTATTGGTACAAAACCCTAAAGGTGGTGGATTGAACTCTACTTTCGGTGGCGTGAACAACCAAATTTTAGGTGTTCAAAAGACAACTGATTTCTTGGAAAAAGGAACTTGGTGGTTGGCTGGTATCTTCTTGGTATTGTGCTTGTCTTCTAACTTCTTCGTTCGTTCTACGAAAGGTGATGCTAAAGGTGCTGCTAAATCAGAAGTGATCGACGCTTTACCTAAGAGCGCTCAACCAGGAACAAAATAATTTTTTGTAACGAATAGCGTCCTTTCCTTTTCTTCAAAACGAAGTGATGGAAAGGACGTTTTTTTATGCCCTATATGATTCAAATAGACAATAAGCTCATTAGTGATGATGTAGTCAAAGAACACTTTGCCTGCGACCTCAACGCCTGTAAAGGAGCTTGTTGCATCGCTGGGGATGGTGGCGCGCCTTTGTTGAAAGATGAGTTGTCGCAATTAGAAAAGGCTTATCCCGCCGTAAAGCATTTATTAGGCGAAGAGGCGGTTAAAGTGATCGAGACGGAAGGTTTGTATGTAGAAGATGAAGAAGGGCATTTATCTACTCCTTTATTGCCCAATATGGGCCCTTGTGTCTATACTATTTTTGATGAAAAAGGTTTTGCTTGGTGTGCGATAGAGAAGATGTGGAAGGAAGGGAAAGTGTCTTGGCAAAAGCCGATTTCTTGTCATTTATACCCAATTCGTGTAACGGAGTTGAGAAGCGGTGATTTGGCGCTCAACTACGACCGCTGGTCGATTTGCAGCGACGCCTGCAAGCGCGGCGATAGAGAAAAAATACGCGTGTATCAGTTCTTAAAAGAACCAATCATCCGTCATTTCGGAGAAGAGTTTTATGAACAACTCGACGGGGTCTCTAAGTATTTGGATGAAAACCCTGAATAATGAATGATGAATAATTAACAATTAATGATTATTCATCATTCATTATTCATCATTCTTAATTATTCTTGTTTGCCAACTGCCCGCAAGCAGCATCGATATCTTTACCACGACTACGGCGTACGCGCACGTTTACGCGGTTCTTTTGTAGGTAGGTGATGAATTTATCTAAGCTTTCATGTCCAGCCTTTTGGTAAGGGACATCCTCCACCGTGTTGTATTCAATCAAGTTTACTTTCGATGGGATACGACGGCAAAGTTTTACTAAGTTGGCTGCATCGGTTTCAGAATCGTTTACATCTTGGAAAAGGATGTATTCATAAGTGATGGCGGTGCCTGTCTTTTTGTAGAAGTAGTCTAGTGAATCAATTAATTCCTCCAAAGTATTGGTATCATTGATTGGCATCATCTTGCTACGTTTGGCATTATCTGCGGCGTGTAAGGAAATAGCTAAATTGAATTTAACTTTTTCATCCGCCAGCTCTCTGATCTGTTTTGTAATACCTGATGTTGAGACAGTGATACGACTCGGACTCATCGCCATTCCTTTCGGAGAGGTGATTTTATCAATCGAACGAAGGACGTTATTGTAGTTCAATAAAGGTTCGCCCATGCCCATATAAACGATATTGGATAGGCGTTTAGAAAAGTTCTTTTCAGCGATTTCTTGAAGTATAGCTACTTGATCAAAAATTTCATAGTGGAACAAATTACGTACGCGTTTCATCTTACCTGTAGCGCAGAAGCGGCAAGTGAGACTACATCCGATTTGTGAGCTAATACAAGCGGTTAGACGATCAGTGGTAGGGATTAAAACACCTTCGATAAAGTGACCATCAAAGGTCTTAAAACGTACTTTGATAGTGCCATCGCTACTTTGTTGGGTATGATCTACTGTGATGGCTCTGAATTCATAACGGAGCGCGAGTTCCTCACGTAAGTTTTTCGAGAGGTTAGTCATGGCATCGAACGAGCGAGCCCACTTCATCCATAGCCATTCGTGAATTTGTTGCAGTCTGAACGGCTTTTCGTTTAAATCGTTCAACAAAACACTCAATTCTTCGGTAGTGGCTTCTCTTATTTCTTTTTTAGCTTTTGAATTCATAGGGTAAAGATACTCCAAAAGACGATGAATATGTACATTTGCACTATGGCTTATTTGCTACATATCGAAACGTCCTCCAATTGTTGCAGTGTTGCATTGAGTAAAGATGCTGATTTAATCGGCGTTTTAGAGGAGGTGCAGCCGAATACGCATGCCGCATCCTTGCCTTTATTTATACAGCAATTATTAGCTGAAAACAAGCTTAGCAGTGCGGATATTGCTGCCGTAGCCGTGAGTATCGGGCCGGGCTCCTACACTGGCTTACGCGTTGGATTGAGTTTAGCCAAAGGATTTTGTCTGGTGAATCGTATCCCATTGATTACAATTTCTTCCCTTCGTATGATGGCGCAAGGCCTAAAGGAATTATATCCTTCGTATACGGGTGATTTTGTGCCATTAGTAGATGCAAGAAGAATGGAAGTATATACTGCACAGTACGACAAGAATGTAAGTGAGATTAAAAGTGAATATGCTTATGTTGTGCAGGCGGATGCTTGGTCTGAAAGCGCTACTCAATACTTATTTGCGGGTAGTGGGGCCGCTAAGGTTCAACAGTTTTTAGGCACTCGTCCGAATCATCAATTTGATCTTAGCAATAATGTCAATAGTGCTAGGTTTTTATGCAAATTAGCATTTGAAAAATTTGCCAAAAGTGATTTCTCTGATCTAGCCTACGCAGAGCCACTTTATCTCAAAGAATTCGGTCAGAATTGAGTTATAAGCTTAAAAAAATATTAACAAGAATTCTAACGTTATAAGTTAGTTTGATATATCTTTGTAATATCATTTAATCAAAAAAATTACTTAACAATGGAGTCAAAAGTAAAAAATGATTTAATCATTTCCCGTAATGGCACATCTAGCCGCGATCCAATCGTTGTAGGTGCTGTCAATTTAAAAACATCTGCGCACATTATCCGTGCTTTGAACCACAAATTGCGTCAGCAAATCTTGAAGGTAATTGAGGACAACAAGAAAATCACTGTGACTGAAATCTATGTGAAACTTCGTTTGGAACAATCAGTTGCTTCACAACATTTGGCAATTTTGCGTGCTGCTGAAATCGTGAACACAACTCGCGATGGTAAGTTTATCTATTATACAATCAACCGCCCGCGTTTAGCTGAGGTTGCTAAGATAATCGATACATTAGCAGAAGGATAATAAGCTAACACTTTATTACATGAAAAAGCCCTTACTGCAAAGTGAGGGCTTTTTTTATGCACGAATATTTAAATAAATTATTTTTTATCTGTTTGCACGTTTACGCGATAAAGTTCATATTTCAATCTTGGCATATCACCCATTCCTTTTGAATCCATAATGATCAATGTATCGCCCTTTAAACGTTCTACTTGAAAATCACTGCTAGGTGTCGGAGAACCGTTATTCATGGCATGCAAGAGAATAAGATGCTGTGCTGTATCTAAGGAATATTTGAAAATGGCACGTTCAGCTCTGTTTGATAAAATATGTAAAGTACTGTCGGCATTAAAACTCAATACCAAACTCTTTTCTGTTTCTTTATTAGATTCAGCGACCGCTTGAATAAATAGACTATCCTTAGAATGAAGCATATCTGTTTCATTTTCGAAGTGTACCGATTTAACATGCCACTCTCCAACCAGCGGATTGTCTTGTTTGGAAGAAGTACAAGCAACAATACTTGCTATCGAAAGAAATACTAGAAGTTTACGCATGGCTTTATTTTGATTGCACAAAGCAATTAAGTATCTTGCTATTATTCAAATTTAAATGCACCTTTTTTATGTCAAGTGGTGAACATATGGATTTACGGCCTTTGCGGCAAGACTATGAAGGAGCTCCGCTCCGCAAGGAAGACTGTGCAGCATCTCCTTTTGTTCAGTTTCAGTTATGGTGGACCGAAGCCCAACAGGCGGGTGAAGCAGAGCCAAACGCCATGACCCTCGCTACGGTAGATCATTCGGGCCAGCCACATGCACGCGTTGTTCTATTAAAAGCCTTGGAGAATCAACGATTCGTATTCTTTACTAATTACGCCTCCGATAAGGGACGAGAAATTGAACAGAACCCACTTGCCTCCCTTTC
>JACCDO010784016.1_pt1 | contig 26307 bp, 17 predicted proteins | sample 7446101 | NCBI WGS metagenome assembly JACCDO01 (sample SAMN15323440, study PRJNA562643) | freshwater metagenome | isolation source: river surface water | place: USA:Blue River Watershed | collected 2017-08-16 | reverse complement strand
AGGTCCAACGGGTCCTAGGGGTCTAGGAGGAGAAGCAGGTCCAACGGGTCCTAGGGGTCTAGGAGGAGAAGCAGGTCCAACGGGTCCATTTGGAGTCGGTCCAACCGGTCCTAGGGGTCTAGGAGGAGAAGCAGGTCCAACTGGGCCTAGGGGTCTAGGAGGAGAAGTCGGTCCAACCGGGCCATTTGGAGTCGGTCCAACCGGTCCTAGGGGTCTAGGAGGAGAAGCCGGTCCAACCGGGCCATTTGGAGTCGGTCCAACCGGTCCTAGGGGTCTAGGAGGAGAGGCCGGTCCAACAGGTCCTATGGGTCCATTTGGAGTCGGTCCAACGGGGCCTAGGGGTCTAGGAGGAGAGGCCGGTCCAACGGGTCCTATGGGTCTAGGAGGAGAAGCCGGCCCAACCGGGCCTAGGGGTCTAGGAGGAGAAGCAGGTCCAACGGGGCCTAGGGGTCTAGGAGGAGAAGTCGGTCCAACCGGTCCGGGTGGTAATGATAGTGGATTAGTCTTTATAAAATCAATCCCATTTGAATTACTAGATACCAATACTGCAACTTTTGATAATATTTTTAGCGATAAATATGTGAATTATATCATTGTAATAGAAAATGAAAAAATATTGAGCGCGGAATATTTATATACAACCGACCTAATATTACGATGTAATGGTGAAAACTTAGTGTCATCGAATAATTATTACAATTATAAAATATATTTTACTAATCGAAACGGCCCTCAGACAAAATCGGTTGAAAGCGATTCATTTGTAAGTATTATTCCAAATCATATGAGCAAGTATTCACAATGTGATAAAATAGAAGTGTTTTCTCCATACAAAGAAGATTTTATAACATCTGTTCGATGCGAGAGTATGTCCCAAGGAGCAATTCTATATGATGGTATGTCAATCATGCAAGGGTATTTTAATATGGAGAAAAAATGTGACGGTATTGCATTGAAATGGACGACAAACAAAAGAAAGGGAGTAGTTAAAGTATATGGTTATTTATAGAGCATATAAGCTCAATAAATAAAAATTATGATATAGTTACTAACATATATTGTCGAAAATAGACAGAAACCGTGCTATGTTACAAGACAATAATTTATACAACAGCAAGTGGAAGGTCAGATACAGGGCCTCTTGCAAGTAGAGTGGCTTCTGATTCAGTCATATCAGGAATAAATGCGCGAATCAAAGTCACTCTATCAGCAACAGTATGGTAAAGTGCTCTGGTGCTGGAAGCTGTGACATAAAAGTCATCGTCGTATTCTTCTACGGTTTCAGTGGCAGATAATAATTCGCGAAGAGAAACACTGACTGAGCGATTGTTGAAATTTGATGGAGATGCGTAAGTTGCCCATGCAGTAGCAGGGAATCCAAGAGCAATAAATGATTTGACTGGATATCCGGATTTTGCATACTTAGTAGCAGCATCATCCAAATTAGCAAATAGTCTGCGACGTTCTACCTTAGAATAAATAGTAGTATTTGCTAAATCAATTTCTTTTACGGTGGAACCATTTCCACCATATGGTGCGCCGATAAGACTAGATGCAACTGGGAAAGGTAAAGCTAGTGCATCTAAGAAAGCGGAAATTTTAGCTCCAACAAGGGATAATTTAGGGAAACTAGTAGCATTAGCACCGCTGAAGCCGGATGTTTGTGCAGTTGCAGGGGTGGAACCTGCTGCTGCCATAGCTACTTTAATATCAGCTATAATGGCAGATGGGGATAAAAGGGCAGCAAGAGTCTCGTAAGGAATGCCATCGTAATTGTATCTGTTTACTAGAGCATTATACGAACTAGTAACACCATCAATCAATGTGACGCCACTAGAGACATTACTGGATGTACTAAAGAATGTATAATTTGTATTAATATTGTAGCCAAGCAATGCCTCAATGACAGATAAAGCATATGGAGAAGCAGTGTTGTATGCAATGTTTTGACGTTTGTGTGCATTTGAGAAAATTTCAGAAGGAGTGAAAATGGCAGAAATTAAGGCAGGTGACCAACCATTGTCTCTGGCAACACCGGCAGTGACACCGAAATTGTCTTTGGCTTCTTGTGGAGTGAAACCCATCTTGAGTGAGGTGCCAGTTGAGTCATAAACTTCAGCCACTTTTGTTATGTCAAATACATCATATAAAGAAAGACCATAGGTTGAAACGGCAGGAGCAGCAAGGAAAGATAGGAAAAAAGAGGTGGAAGTATTCAAACCCTGTGCTAACATAATTTTCGATGGAGTGCGATCGGCAGCGAGAGGTTTGTAAGCTTCGTAGTTATTGAATAACCAGGTTAGCACGGCAATTGCAGTTGCGCGTGGACCAGAAGGACCATTTACACTACTTGTTAATGTTTTGTAAGCGTTATCTACTGCAACAACAAAGGTATTTAGAGGAGTAGAGGCTTTAACAGTAACATACATGTCAATTAAATTAGCTAATAATGCATGGTCTTTGTTCTGTACACCAGTGATGGTGAAATATTTAAAATCAGTGCCGTTGGATGTTTTTTGAGCAAATGTAAAATTAGATGCAATAATTGCATTGGCTGGCCAGTAAGCTTCAGCTTGCGCTAAAGTAATTGCAGTGTATTGAGGAGTATTTAATGCAATTATGTTGTTCAATGGAATGTTTAATTGATATAATTTTTGAATTGTGGCACCACCGGCGATTAAAGATTGCGCAGTTAAACCATCGACACTTGCCTGAGATAATAAACCATCGGAATTGACTACTCCGGCTACAGGAGTAGTAACGCCACCTACGGTCACCGTGGTGGCGCCGTTCAAGTAGATAGTTGTACTATTATGAGTGATAGATGTGTTGGTAGTGGTAGATAATATATAACCAATTACGTTATCGAAAGTAAACAATTGAGTCGCGGTGGAGGATGTGAATGTAAAGCCGATGTCAAATGCACTGTTCGAGCTACCTTGGACAGCGACGGAGGTTGATCCACTAATAGTATTATAAGTAGACAAAGTTAAGTTGTTAAGTGAATGTATTGGGTGCAAAGGAACGGCGGCTTTTGCTAATAACCATAAGCGATAATTGGTAGTGGTAGCATTTGTATCATTTGCTGCAACGGTTAGCAATTCTGCTACGGATGCGATTTCATTTGTAATTGGAACAGAAGGGTTACCATTAGTTGCTACCAAACTGGATAAATCATATTGGGTTTTGCGTGAAGTTAATAAAGTAGTTGTTAAAGCAGTCTCGGAGGTGACGGCAGTATTTTCGAGACGTTTATGAAGATATACTACCAATTGAGGATAGGTAGCGACCTTGGTCATCACGGTAAGTGGTAAATCGGCGCGAATAAACATACATAAAGCAATTTCTTGACCTTGAGATAAAGCTTGACCAGAAGGAAGGCTTCTAATAATATCGCTGTTATAACTGCCATTGTAATAAGCAACGGTGTAACCGGTTTCACCAGTGTAAACATCATTGATATGTTGGGCAAGTGCCTTAAAGGTTAATTCAGGGCCACAAACAGTTATCAAATCGCGAACGATAGCAGTAACTTCGTAAACGTTGGTAGTAGTAGAAGACATTAACAAATCGGCGGCAGTAAGGCGCGCTAAAACAGCTTGCATGGACGCTGGGAATCCGGTAGTGGAGGCATCAAGAGGAGTACTTTGTACCATTATAAAGTATATAAATATATTATTTCCTACAAAATTAAAAGATGCTAAATATATTCGAACGCAATCCATCTGAAGAAACGGCACTTAATCATTTGACCTAAAAAGATAATTATTTCATGATAAGCTATTGTGAACGAAGAACTGCTAAAGATTCACCCATCGACCGTCCATTAAATAGCGAAAAATACGCTAAAAATAAGCGAGACATAATGTATTATGCATCACATAAGTAACATTACCCCAGATTCTGGAAACGTATATTTAGAAAATCTGAAAATTTGTATTACGGCTAAATACGATACATTCCAGCCACATCGCACCTATGCAATTACTGCTACAAATAGAAGCACACAAAGCCAATTGCAGTTACTAGATGTAAAATACATGAATTCACGAACTTTAGAAGCATATTTTCCTAAATTATCCGAAACTGGTAGTTACAAATTCACTTTTTGTACAAATCAATCTCAAATTAGTAAAAAAATACAACCAAATTATGCTAAATCATTATCCAGTATTGTAGGTGCAAACCTAGCCAAAATTACATCCATTTCCGATGTAGAAGACGTAACCGAAGACGAATCTGCCGATGAGGGTATTTTATGTGACATAGAATTTGCATGTTATCCTATAATCCATTCCAATACAACGAATATGATTAGTTCATCCTACGGAGGTGGAGAAAATATAGATATTTATGGCACAGGATTTTCAGCTAATTCCAAAATATTAATACAAGATAAAGAAATTGACACGAAAATCATCGCGGAAAATCATTTGTCGGCCATCATACCTCCATATGATATTGTAAAAGAAGGACGAATTGGAGTAAAATCAAATGATGTCATTGCCTTTTCGAACATGATGGTCAAATATAGAATGCCCGAAATTGGACAATTGTCGAATAATAATGTGCGTATTTGCGACAATCCAACCATCATGATACATGGAAATTTTTTTGGCAAACCAGAAAATGCCAGTAAGCTAGGAGTCTATTTGAATGATATTCCATGCAGCAATTTTAATGTGATAAATGACAAACAAATTTCGTTTACATTACCAATTTCACTAGTATGTGCAAATGTGTATAATTGCACGGTTGGACTCAATGAATATCGTTCAAATGAACGATTCATCGAAATTAGTCCATTTATAGAAAAACTGTCCGAATCATCACTTATGATAAAGGAAATAGTTTCCAATGAAATAAAAATATACGGCCAGGGGTTTGATGAAAAAAATGAGGTGTTTTTCGGAAGAATAAAATGTTCTCATGTGAAAAAAGAAGAAGACCACTTAGTTGTAAAAGTGCCAGAAGAAATTCAACACACCGGGAGCTATCCGGTCAGTATAAAAGTAAATGATATATGTAGCAATTCACTAGATTTTAAAATAGCAAATCATAAAATTATTAGTGTAGAAGAAAAAGATGCAATGTTATACATTCATGGGAATGGATTAGACGGAGAGTTATTCCTTTATATAGGGAATCAAAAAATAAAACTAAAGAATGGTGTCGAAAATGTCATTGTCGTTGAAAATAGAATTCGGGAGGTATTTGGTCCCGTGAATATATATGTGGAAAAAAACAGCATGGAATCGACAAAAATAAAACACACCATTGCAGTCGAATTGCAAAATCGAAGCAATTTGATGATATCGAACGGGTCAAAAAATGAAAAATTAGAATTAAAATATCCTGGTAAATGTAGCGGAAATAAATTTTGTATAACATTTGAATTGCCACCAAATGATGAATGGAGTGATCCAAAACACTTGAAAATATCCAAGTGCGAAAATATATTTGAACACGGTATAACCACCCTTACATTTTGTATGCCCTATATGGAATCTCCACACAGTGATATAGAAGCCGTCTTATATATTGATAATATTCGGTTTGACGAATTCGTTTTTCATTATTTGCCAAAAATAGAACTGGTATATCAAAATGTATTGCAATGGAATCATAGTTGTGTGGTCAAAATAGTCGGCGATAATATTCCATCTAGTGGGAAAATCACGGTTGATAAAATCCCGCATGAATTTATCATTGAGAATGATTACAATGCGTCAGTCGTAATACCACCCATGTCAATGGGTGGGCAAAAATCCGTCTTGATTGTCTTTGATAAATACCCATCCATTCATTTTCCGGCAAGTATATTTGTGTTGCCAGAGGTCGCCTCTATAAAATTTTCCAAAACTAATACAATGATCATAATTGGGCATGGGTTTTGCAAAAATATAAACTATAGAGCAACGCTTCGGGGTCAAAGGGTCGAAATGGTATGCATAGATGAATCAACCTGCGAAATCATAACCGACCAGTTTTCACACGACAAACCAAACCACATTTGTTTGTTTGCAGATGAACATTTGTTTTGTGAAAAAACAATCCAATACCCAGAGATATTAACCAATATTGTGCCTAATTATGGAACATGTTCTCATGCTCGTGAAGTCATATTGCATGGAAATGGTTTTTCAAAGCAAACAAAGGTTGTCTTTGGGGGAAAAACACGCGATGATGTTGAATATATTTCAAATGCGCAAATCAACCTCAAAATACCAGAATGCGCACAACATGATGCACATGTTATCTATACCATCAATGGCGAGGACCACGCGAGTATAAACACGCTCTGTTATACCAGCATGCCAGAATTGACCCGACTATCGGCGAATTCTGGTTCATGTCTAGGAAAAAATGAAATCACCATCTATGGAAAAGGGTTTGCCAACATGGAAAATGTAAAAGTTCTCTGGGACGAAAAAGAATTAGAGTATGATGTGGTAGACAATAGTTCGTTACGTTTGCTGGTTCCCCCAAAACGTGAAAACACGGCAATAAAAATCGCCTTAAAAACACAACAAGGATTTGAAACAAATGTTCTCAATTATGAATATTTGCCACATCTGGAAAAATTGTCTGAATACAATGGATACATGAATGGTGGTAAAACAATTACTATACATGGTTACGGCTTTTCAAAAAACATGAAAGTGCTATGGGATAATATATACATTGATTCAAACATAATATCGGAATCGGAATTGTCGGTGGTATTACCGAAATCAAATCATACGAAAACAATCGACGTGGAGGTAGAATACAATAACCACAAAAGCAAGCAAATATTAAAATACTCGTATATCCCACATACGATATCGAACATTTATCCAAATGAAGGAAGTGTAAAAGGCAATTATGAAGTCACGATTCACGGTGATGGTTTGTTTTCAGACGAAGATATGTATGTTGTGGTCGGCGCGTCAATGATACCAAAGAGCGACCTTGTGTTTTATGACCAAAATACGATTCGTTTTCGAATGCCGGAATCCACGAGTGCTGGGAAAAATACCGTTGATGTAATCATAAACAATGGTAAGGCGGATAAATCATTAAATTTTGAATATATATCACGAATCACCTCATTGTCTCAAAATAGTATGCAAGTAAATGCGAAAACGCCAATCACCATATTTGGCGAAGGGTTTAATGGAAGTTCTATTGTGAACATGGGAGAACATACCATTCAAAACGTAATGTATGATGCAAAAGACGGGTCAATTCGTTTTGTTACACCCATTATTGAACGCATGCAAAAACTCACCATTTCCGTAAACACCAACAATCGGATATCGAACGAAGTCGTCATGTATGTGAAACCAATTATAAAAAATATACTTCCAAATCCATGGATAGCTGAAGACAGCGGGTTTTTATATGTTTCAGGAGAAGGATTTCAAGAGAATGTGGTGGCATGTATTATGGGGTTAAAATCTCCGTCGATTATCAATCCATTAAAAGTAACAAATACGAATGTAACCTTTGTTCTCCCATATATCAAACAATGTGGGGAAATTATTGTAGCCATCGGGTTGTTAGATATTGCGGAAAATATGTGGATAGCGCATAAAATAAATGTGCAACCGAAAATAATGAGATTGTCCGAATCATCTGGTCCAGTAATCGGGAATAATAAAATCGAAATTATTGGAAAGGGATTTCATCCACGATGTAAAATACAAATATGTGATAGTTCGACTTTTTTTCAAACATCTAGAATCGAATTTGTTAGCGAAAATTCAATCATAGTAACCATGCCACCGGCAGAGCATGTCGCAAAAATAGTATTCATGATGTGGTGTAATGAAATCCCGTCGAATAGCGTGGAATATAATTATTGTCCATATATCAAAGATATCAAACCAAATTATGCATCAATCAACGGTGGGGTGACCGTCACGATTGAAGGCGAAGGATTTGATAAAGATTCGGTCGTATTTTTAAACAAAATGCAAATTGCAAAAGATGAAACAACATTTGATTCTAGTACGGGTAATCTGAAAGTTATCATTCCAAAACATTTTGAAGTGGAAAATATGGCATTAAAAGTAGTGTCAAATGGGTGTGAAAGTATGAATAGCGCAAAGTTCTTTTATACACCGTTTTTAGATTCAGTATCTATTACAAATACATCTGTGACAAAACAAGAAATCATCAAACTCTACGGCAATGGATTTTCAAAAAATACATCGGTAAAAATAGGCGATAAAATGGCGAATAAAAACAATATATTCAAAATTTTCGATAATTTTATGGAAATAAAATTACCACTGATGGACGAACAATCACTCTTAGATATTCGTGTGATAACAAACGGTATACCTACCGCGCAAACGAAATCCATTGCAGTAGCTGCCGAACTATCCTATATTCAGCCACTGGAAGGCCCTGTGAAAGGAGGAACACCAATTCATATATATGGAAACGGCTTTACTGAAGAAATGACCATATTTTTTAATGATGTAAAAATACCATACAAAAAAATATCAAATCAGCAATTCACCATTATCAGTCCAACCGATAATATGGTATTGGGCAACAATTCGATTCAATTAATATGTAATAAATTTGCTACAAATTTGTCGACAAAATTTGGATGCTATCCATCCATCTCAAATATGATGCAGAAATATGATTCCATAAATAAAAAAATGACAATATGGATTCAAGGTCGGGGATTATCCACCAGCACACAAATAGTGGTGGGAAAAAAAACCGGGCTTGTTGTAGTGTGCGATAAAAATAGTATAAAGGTCGAGTTCGATGAAAATTTGAAATATATTGGCGAGGCGGAGGAAGTCTTTGTAATTACACATGATTATAAATCGCGAGATAAATTATACTATAGCGCAATTCCAGCGGTTACAAAAATAAGTAATGATTCGGGTGTTATTGCTGGGAATAATGAAATTACCATACAAGGTTATGGATTTGACAAAGAATACACCTATATCTTATGGAATAAAACGTCGAAAATTAAGCCCCATTTTATATCATCCAATAAACTCAAATTTTATACACCGGCACATTTCACTTCCGAAAAAATAATCTACAATGTGGTCTCGAATGAAATGGAATCTGCCCCGGTAGAATTTATGTATTGTCCCGAAATATACTCACTATCCGAAAAAACGTGTAATATATGCGAAGAACTTTCGTGCAAAGTATACGGGGAAGGTTTTGAATATGAAAATAGTGAAATCATTGTTAAAAATAACGGTAAATGTAGAATAAAAGAATACATCAATAATAAAATCATAGATGTAGTATGCGGTCCATTTAAACAATGCGGAATATATGAAGTATATGCAGAAACATCGGGTGTAATGAGTCAAACGACCGCAAAGATTGAGGTCAAACCAATCATTGTAAAAATAGGCAATGATATCGGAAACGTCAATGGTGATAAAATACAAATCATTGGTATTGGTGTAAATGCAAATACGTCAATTCTGTTTTGCTACAAAGAGTATCAAGCGGAGTTTAATCATATTTTATTAGAAAAAACGGGGAAAAAGTCTAACGAAATGGAACAAATCACGCTATGTTATGATACGATTGCAGAATTTAAAAATCGACTCATTCATGAAAAAAAAGACGCATTGCATATTCAAGTAAAAATCAAAACAAATGGCATCGAATCTATGCCGCTGTCCTGGATTATGAAAAATCTGGAAGCAAAGCAGAACATAGACCATGAAATAATCAAAGCAATTACGATGTGTAATAATTATTTATCAACCAATGCATTTAATCAAAAATATCAATGTATCACACCCTATTCAGATAAACTGGTATTTAAACTATCCGAAATGATTACATCCATATACGAATTACCTGAAACGATATGCGACGTCGAGTGTAGAAAAATATTAGTGGACGGGTTTTTAAGTATATGTGATAAAAATGAACAAGTCAGTAATGAAATTCTGCAAAATATGCTTATACATATGACACACGCGGTAATAAATAAATTATGTTTTGGAACTGAATATGATGCTGCAATTTTGCAAATACATAACCCGTTGCTCATCAATGTGGCAGAAAATAATGTAATAAAGAATGGCGAATACGATTATTATTTTCAGGAACATATTGACGTAAATGAAGCGAACTGGATAATAAACGCGCAAGAATTATCACGAGCCATTTGTTTTAAAATATTATGCGACGGGTCCATCGAATTCAAATATAACCATATGGTTCTAGATACCCTATGCGAACAGTTTGAAAAAAAAATATGTAAGCGAAATTTTTTGTTGGTAAATACCTCCGGACGATTCAATGGAACAAACATCATGTCTCCTGTTGGAAATATTATTGAATTGTTTTCATGCAAAGTAACGTCGGCTCTGGAAAGTCGACCTCATAGTTATACATCATGCATAGATATGGATAGCGTAGCGCAAGACATTGTGGAAGGAAAACAAGCCGATGGTAGCTATAATTCTTTAGCAAAACAGCTCAAATCACTGCTGTTAAATCGAGAAATCATTACAAATATGTATAATCATTATCAAAAAAATACATTACGCGTGATGAATAGTTCTAGTGCAAATGAACACGAACCATTTCCGTTTAAACGCGGCGACACCTTGTTGTTAAAGATAATGATTTGCAAACCACTGGTGACGAAAGAAGTATTTGCAATTCGCGAATTGAGCCAATATAAAATAGCATGTGACCCAGATAATGAAAATCGAAATTCAGCCTATGATTTTTTAGTAAATAACGATTCTACTGAGATTCGAGCAACAAATGATTGTTATGAAATAGTATTAGGATAATATATATAATATATATATATATGCCAGGAAATATCGTATCTTATATTGTTGAAAATAAAAAGTATTATAGAGAACTCGGGAGCAAGTCTTGTCGTGTTGGATTATGTGATACTGATGATGGTGAAAATACCACATTTTCAGTGATTTTTATACATGAAAATAATAATTTAATAGAAGTCATTCAACCCAAAGATAGTGTGATTTTGATGATTGAAGACGAATCTATAAAATCACACATAGAGAACATTAAAATGGCAAAAGTGAAAAACACTGAAATATGTGTCTACACAATTACATTTAGTGTATCTACAAACAAGATTGTAGAAAAACGGGGATATTTTTCACTGTTGTTAAAAATGAGAAATTATGAAATCCTCTTACCGAAATCCGAATATACATTGTTTTTAGGAAGTGGTCCGCAAATTTTTGATTATGGAGAACCACCTAAAAAAGTGAAAAATGGACCACATTGTAAGTATGTTGAATCACATAATGGTATCGACGTAAATACATATGTTATTGCGTTACATGATGATAATGAATACGAAAATATCATAAATATTCGAGGAGCGGGATTTGACAAGAATTGTGTTGTTTGTCTTATGGAATATAAAAATGGAAAATATAGTCAAATATTTGAAAATCTAGCCATTGAGCCCTTGTGGAAATACTCATCTGCTACAAATATTGTCATATCCGTCTCTAAAAATACATTTCATCAGATTTCATGTGGGGTGTATTATATTGCAATTTTTAATCCACGAGAAACAATTGCATATAAAATAAGTGAAAATCAAGTGTTATGGAATGTTCCCACAAATCTACATTTCAAGTCTTGTAATGAATATGGAGCGGTTATGTATTCCTTGCGAAAATTAATCATTGTTCCAGAAATAAAAATTATCAATTGTGAAAAGAATACAATTATTGTGAATTCCGCGAAGCAAAAATTATACATCAAAGGAAATCGTTTTGTAGATGGTGCTAAGGAAGAATATATATCCATTTGTTTTGATTATGTATCCAAAAAAGGTATGAAAAAACAAGTCGTGATTAGTAATAAATATGGCCAGAATGAAAAAAGATGTATTTTTTTTATCAATGAACAAATGTTATCATTAGACTGCGCAGAGTGTGATTTTTTGAATGACTTTAAACATAATCATGATTTTCAACTGACAATATGCATACATTTAGAAAATGGTGAAATATTGAAATCATTTCCAGTGACACTCGCCGTTTCAAATGAAAATGCCCATGAAAAGCGTGAAGAGAAACGTGAAGAGAAACGTGAAGAGAAACGTGAAGAAAAACGTGAAGAGAAACGTGAAGAGAAACGTGAAGAGAAACGTGAAGAGAAACGTGAAGAAAAACATGAAGAAAAACATGAAGAAAAATGCGAAGAGAAACACGAAGAAAAACATGAAGAGAAACATGAAGAAAAATGCGAAGAGAAACACGAAGAAAAACGCGAAGAAAAGGATAAAACTGCTAGAATTATTTTATCCGGTATAAATGCCGGTATCGATTTTTATAATAATGATGTAATCATCAACGTGCATTCATTGTCAAAAGAAAATACGGAATCCTTTAAAAAAATAACATTGTTTGCATATGTATCATTATGTAAGTCGCAACACTGCGAATGCAATGAATCCATACTTACCTTTGTCGAATTTTTAAACAATGTTACAAACAAGTCCATTGAAAAACAATTCATCATAAACGACGTATATTTTAACAGCGATATGCGTCTAGAATGCGCAGACATTGTGAATTATATGCAAATGACCGAACCAACGCACGAATGTTTTTATGATATTGTCGATGGAAAAAAAGCCTGCAAATCATATATTCACGAAACTTTGAAAACCACTATTATAAAGGGTATGGTAGCGATTGCGCATCACGAAAGATTTATTAATATACAAACAAAAATGCAAGAAACACGAATCGTTGCCATGTGCAATCATATATTACAGGCTATTTTGTATTGCGACAATACATCTTCGTCACATATTGTAAATGTTATTTTGCCAGACACACTCACCGTGAGTGGCGCAAATGTTCAGTTTTCATTTACCCAGCAGATTCCGCACGAATATGAATATTATATGATTATGCCATATGCAGAAGAATATGGAAAAGAAAATGGCGCGCCTATTTTGAAATACATCAATCAAATGTTACAAATGGACAAGGGAAAATGCTGTGTCAATAAAAATTGCAATGCGCTCATTTATTTAAAAGATGAACTAGCGACAGTGATGAACAAATGGATTACGGATACAAATTTCATATTGTTCTCTGATTCTGGTAAATATCATGGCTCATCTATTTGCGCTACCCCTGGCGAATTATATAAGCAATATGTGCAAACGATTAATTCATCCCTTATTGGAAGTCCCATTTCAAATATTATTCAAAATGTAGATTCCATTCGACACAACATTGAAAATGGATTGCAAGAAAATAACTTGAAATGCCCATTAGGTAATCAATTTGTGGAAGCAATCATCGAAAATCACGACATTATAGGTAAAGCAATCTTAGCATCCGACCCCCAGCGACGCAATGAAGACAATCGCGAGAACCACTGCATTTTTAAGAGTGGCGATATGTTAACCGTATTTGTCGCTATTTCCGGAAATATTCACGGCAATGCAACAACGAAAATCGGCAAATTGTTTGCAAAAAATGTTGACCCAGACGAGAACAATAATAGTTCATTCAAGCAATACATCATCAACCACGAAGGAAATCATATCAAACGAATTGTCTATGCCATTGTAATACCTCTGATCGATAGTGAAGATGAATAAACCAGCTATATGTTTTATGCCAGTGAAGGTGTAAAAAATATAAATGAATATACTATGAAGGTCGGGACAAAAAAAACATCTTATTTAATTGCAAAACAGAACAATGGTATGCAACGTAAAAATATGAAATTATTGTTGAAATATCGAGAACAATATAGTGAACCATTTGCAAAAAAAGAGTATGATTTTATCGAAAAACAAATACAATCAAATGCATTTATCCATCTAATGAAAGAATTTAAACCATTTTTAGCGAGGAAAAAAACGGCCGCCTATACATTAAATGAAATTGCGCTTTCGTCATTGACAGGAATGGAACGAGGTCTCATTATTGAAAATGAAAATGTGTCTTTGAAGGCCTATATTGCGCAATTGGAAGAAAACAAAAAACAAGCATTGTATGGAAATATTCAAACCACTGTAGATGTTGATATAAGCTTTTCTCTGGAATATCTGTATTATATCCAAAAATTCGGTGTTCCAGAAGACGGTATTTTCGACCCGATAAAACTGGCGGAATGTATTGTGTAATACTAAAAATATTAGTATTGTGTAATACTAATATTATAAAAATATGCACTTATAATATTATGTCAAAATATGATTTCGAGATTGATAATTATACGATTTATGATTTAGAAAAGTTTTTGAATTTAACGCAAAATTATAACGAATATGAAATCAAAGAAAAGGAGAATCAATTACGCACTAAATTAATTCAAGCCATCCAGAATGATTCGGGTGGAAAGTCTAAAAACAAGGTGGAAAAAAGCGCCATACGCTTTTTAGCGGAAGCAAAGCGGTTGCTCATTGAAAAATTATCCAAAACCAGGATGATGGAAACTGGTGGAAACATGTTAATTATTGATAAAAACAAGGCAAAGGACTCGGTGACTAGTTACATGGAGCCGGTGCAAACCTATCAAACGGATGTAATGCAAGGAAATTTAAATAATCTGAAAAAGAGAACAACCACGTATAATTTGTGTATGAACACCTTATTTAGAGATATTTCCACTTCTAATGCAAATGAGATTTTGTTTGTGCTACCCTATCCGCTCAAAAATGTGATTTCTATGAAATTGTCGTCTTTTGAATTTCCAGATACGGTGTATATGGTGTCAGAGAAAAAGAAAACAAATCGCATATACATCAAGGAAGAGGATACCAATAAAGAAGGTGTGGTGGTGATTCCAGAGGGGAATTATACCAGCGAAACGTTGCCGGATGTATTGCAAGATGCGATAAATCGGACGCTCGACACCGAAGGTCGATTTAGTGTGGAAATCAATGAATATAATGGCAAAACGATTATCAAAAATTCGACGCATGCGTTTGTTATGAAACTGGCATTTGAAGATTCAAATCGAATATTGTCTAAAAATCTGGGATGGTATTTAGGATTTCGCTGCGCAACTTATATTCGAAGTCGGGAATATGTGTCGGAAAGTATTTTTACCCCGATTCCATTGCAATATGTATATTTTGTGTTGAATGATTTCAATATATCTAATGCGACCACGATTATGGGTATTTTCGCAGATAATTACGTGGAAAAAAATATATTGGCGAAAATACCCATTCCGGTGGATTCGTTTCAAGTCATGTTTGATAACAATAGTGATTTGATTACAAAGAAACGAGAATATTTTGGTATGATTGATGTGAATAAATTTAGTGTTAAAATTTTAGACCCCTATGGTGAAGTGGTCGATATGAATAAAATGGACTATTCGTTTACGCTTGAACTCGAAATTGCTTATGACATTTAAGGATTTGTTGGATTTTCACGATTGTATTTGCGAGTAGCTTCGGCAATTAAATGTATCACGTCACCTAAATCATCGATTTGTTTTATTTCACATACAGATACTTTTTCTTCTCCAGGAACAATATAATCTACCAAGGAAGCTAATGCGTAAAGTTCTTCTTTTGAATAATTATTTGGATTGGGGCAAGTAACACGAGGTGGTGGAATGCATTCAATTGGTTTGTGGGGTGGTGTTGGTTTGCAGTCTGAAATGTGTGGTCTACTCTCATAAACAGGTGGTCTACTTTCAGGAACCGGTGGTATGCAGTCTGAAATGTGTGGTCTACTCTCATAAATCGGTGGTCTACTTTCAGGAACCGATGGTCTACTTTCAGGAACCGGTGGTATGCAGTCTAAAATATGTGGTCTACTCGCATAAACAGTTGGTATGCATTCAGAAACCGTTGGTTTGCATTCAGGAACCTGTGGTCTACTTTCAGAAACCTGTGGTCTACTTTCAGAAACCTGTGGTATGCAGTCTGAAATGTGTGGTCTACTCGCATAAACAGTTGGTTTGCATTCAGAAACCTGTGGTATGCAGTCTGAAATGTGTGGTCTACTCGCATAAACAGTTGGTTTGCATTCAGGAACTGATGGTTTGCATTCAGGAACATGTGGTTTGCAGTCAGGAACTGATGGTTTGCATTCAGGAACATGTGGTTTGCAGTCAGGTTCCGCGGGTTTTATATCATGATATACAGGTCGATGTTTTCCATCTTCTATACAAAATGCCCGGCGGTGAATACCCGAGACAGAGATTACACCATGGGAATGATGGTCATTTTTTTGATATTCAGCCAGCTGATTCATCCTTTTTTCCATTTGTGACATACGTATTTCGATTTGTGACATTTTATCAACGAGTGTCTGTAAGACAGAGATGATTGGCGCAGAGAAATCGGAATAAGAAATACTATTATGTTTTGCAATTCCCGGGTTCTCTTGTGCAATATCTTCGGCTAAAAACCCAAAATGTGTTTCAGACTGTTGCGAAAATTTTTTTGGTTGTAATTTTTTCACAAAATTCAGCGCATCATCCGGAGCGAGACGTGTTATAGTATTTGATTGTTTTGATTCGTAGACAACATTGGTGTAGAGTTCTCCTGTATTTGGAACAAAGGATAAATCATGCGATGTCTTTGGATAGAGTGGTCCCTGCGTTTCCGCGGAAAATGTAATATAATTGCGCTCATCACTTTCATTATCGAGTGTAATAGAATGATTATGTGCAATGTCGTCGTTGTTCTCATTTTTGGAATAATCAATATTTATTTTGTATGTTCTCTCGGTGGAATATTCAAAATTGCAACTGACTGAATGAATATTTTCGACATGCATCAGTCCAGTGGCTGGATGGTAGGTTTTCACGGTGCCTTTAAAATAATCAAATGGGGCTGTCGCAGTATCGTGCACGCAATAGATGGATTGACCGTGAACATACGCCAGATTTGGTTCGAGTTGTAATCCGATTGCTCCGGTATCTAATACATATTGATGTATCTTTTTTGTGAAGCTAGTTAAATATCTATCGCCCGACGGACCGGGTGGACCTGGAATACTGGGCGGACAATCGCCGATAAATGTGGGGCCATAGCAACAGTCGTCGGACTGTGCGACCATATCATAATTTTGTTTTATGGCAAATATTTTTTTAGCAAGAATGTAATCACTCGACGACGGCATTGTTATATATTGTGCATATTTTATTTTTACACCTTTGCAAAAAGGTCTAGTTTCTGACGAGTAAGTCTAAATAGTATTTGCGGAAATGGTCACCACGAAAAATAAAAGGTGTTATATAATGGAGGAAATTCAGCTTCAAATAAACGACCCGGATGACAATACCTATACACAACTATTACACAACGAAATGGCGACCATTTTAGACCGAGAACAGAAACACACAGAAGAACAGCTCTCTGAATGGTATGCTCATTTTAGGCATAATGATAGTCCAATGTCCATGTCGGGGAATAATAGCGAGGAAGAAGACAATGCTGGGTGGGGCGATGATTCACAATTGTTTGAATCTTATGGTGATGTCAATAAATATTCCAACGAATTGGATATGTTGAACACATATTTAAAGGGGCAAAAATGCGCCTACATGTATTCAAATTATATTTCTAGGACACGATTACATATATTGACATTGACTTCGTTGTTATTTACGTCGAGCATTGCTATCTTTACGCCTTTTGTCGGATTGTATTCATGGAGCACGGGGCTCATTGTAGTTTTAAATGCACTGACGACGCTGATGATTTCGGTGAGCAATCATTTAAAACTAGAATCAAAGGCCGAAAATTATTTTAATATTGCGATGCAATACGATAAATTAGAAACGTCGTTAGAATTTAAAAACAACGCCATCATGTTTGGTAATCAAACGGATGCAAAAAAAATGATTCATAAAAAAATGGCGGAAATTGAACACGAACTCATTCAATTAAAAGAATCTACTGCATTTGTTATGCCCACGGAAATTAAGCAAGAATTTCCACTCATCATGCATATCAATGTATTTTCAATCATTAAGCGAATAGAAACCATAAAACATACATTATACAAACGATTTGCGGAAAACAAAAAAGAAACCCGGTTTATTTTGCGTCATTATGCATATTCTGTCGGTGATAATAGTGGGCAAAAAAAATACGCGAAAGACGGTTCTAGAGAAAAAAAACGATTGCTGTATTTAGCGCAGATGCAAGAATCCATCAAGACCGATATGGAATATTGCAAAAACGCATATTCATATTTAGATTATTTAATTACACTGGAAATAAATTCAATCGATATAAAGAAAAAATGGATGATGCGTCGGCAAGAATACAATAAAAAGCAATCGAATCCCATCATAGATGAATATTTACAATCTATTATACCCGGACTGGCTTAAGATTGCGACATTTTCATCATATGGGGGTCTGGACCATGCATTTTTTTAGATATGTTTTTAATATATTTCACACACAACCAATACCATGGCATCGAATGAACAATTTTGATGGTTTGGTCATTCAAGAGTCGTGTTTGTATGTAGGTCGAAATGTCGTTTGTTATCCAAGATATTTTCACAATAATACGTTTGTATTGTGAACCATTACAGAGAGGTATTTCTTGTACTGATTCTATTTTTCCGATTTTTAATTTCGAAAAGACTGAATAAATATAGTCTTTTGTAATGGTGCATTCCACTCGCGGTATGCATAATATAATGGGCGAAGTAGCCATTTTTATAGTTGTGTTATAGTATGTATCTATGTATGGCCGCAAAGTTCAATTTTATGTCCGAGTGGGGTCGACTTTTTTACAAAATTGATTGTGGCGGGTAGGATGATAATTTTTTTATACTAACAACAATGAACGAATCACATGTCATCCGTCAAAATGTCCGCAATTTTCGTGCGCAAATGAAGCATGTTCTCATGACATCGCGGTTTAATTCCGAAACCTTTGAAGAAAATCAAAACTTCAGAAATCGCAATGCAAATATTGGGTGTGTATATTGCAGTCCGCAAACGATTTCTCATAAAATAACGATAGATACCGTCATGTTTATATTGGAAATGAACAATGATACGAATCAAATCATGGGCATTGGCATGGTCAGAAATCACCCGTATTCGGGCAAATACAATGTCTATAAAAATGGCAACTACAATCGATATGTATATGTTGGGAAATATCGCATTGACCGCGCGGATATGACACCTGAAGAAGATAAAATTATGCAGGTATTTGACATATTATGTTTTACCGGAACCCGGCACATGAAACGCGGGCAGGGATTAAGAGCATTTCCGGTGGAAACATTATATAAATGCAGCAAAACAATGGATTTAGTCGCATTTATTGGAAATATGTTTAAATCGCGAATGTAATGTCCAAAGGTATAAATATAAACGCAATAATATATAGTATTCATGAATCATTTAAAAACCGGGGACGACATTTATGATGTTAATAAATATACCGACGAAGAATTATACAATATTTTAGATGTTATTCATCCGTCGGACCGTGAATTAGAAGCGAAATTATTTCAAATGATTAAAAAATATCAAAATATGCAAACCGATGCAGGGAATAAATTAGCATGGTTTTTTAATGCTATTTATAGAAGATTTTTCGAAGTGGTTGATAACGAAGAAGTCGAAGAACAACCATCGTCAAATGCAGTCATTGAGCGACTCGAAGGGGATAGTGCTCCACAACCCACTTCTTCATCCAACACGGTGAACCAGGTCGAATATAAATCGGATTATTTAAATCCAATCTTACGACAAACCATTACTCGAATCATAAGTATCGACAGTCAATATCGAGACGATAAAAAAAATACTCTTGCTACTAATTTTAATTTCAATTTATCGGATAGTTTGCGGGATGTTCTCGCTCTGCGATTACATTCGATTCAAATTCCGAAAACATGGTATACCATTAGCAAGAGTTATGGAGCGAATTTTTTTTATTTAAAGGGGAATAGTCCTGGTGTCAATGATGGATTGCACGACTATAAAATCTCGGTTCCAGTCGGAAATTATACTGCCACGGAACTCATTGCGAAATTAAACAAATCGATTGTTTCCTTAAGAACTACCTATACAGACGCATCCTTTGGAACGACAGGCTTTGCCTATGATACAAATTCATGCAAGGCCACACTCACGATTGATTATACCAAAATATACGGCGAAACCAATTATGCGTTGTATTTTCCGAGCTGGTCTTATCCATTAGATGGTTCCGGTGCTGGTTATTTTGACACCCTACCGCAAATATTAGGATACGATTCATCCTTTATACCCATGCAAAGTGTATATAGTGCGCGAAGTTTATCGAGCGACACGTCAGGTAATGATACAGTTGGCAATACGCTGTATAAAGATGACTATGATACATTTGATATCAACACGAACAATAACTATTTCACTATTTATAATTATAATGGTTACGATAGTAGCAATGGACACTTTATTAGCATGGATGCATCTTATTCCTATATCATGGATTTATCCAGCAATTTTATATATAATACAATTACTCTTCGGTCGGAGTTAACATCTATGGATGCGTCTTATGCGCGGTATGATGTAGTCAACACGTTTAATGGCCTATTGCAGTCCCATAACGATTTGTCTGGAGCCTATATTGAACGGGTAGTCGTGAATGATTCGCACATGGATGGTTGCGGTAATTCCTATTACAAATTTGTCCTTCCATTAAATCCATTCACAACGACCAATGCAAAAAATCAAAAGACCGCAGTAGTATTTCCGCAGGATAATAATCTGTGGTTAGGTTCTAGCTCGTGTTTTCAGTTTGATGCATCTATCAACGAAGTATCTAATGTGAAAGCGGCCACAACGACAAAACAGTCAACCTATACCATTGGCTCAAATGTATATTTTACGGCCAGATGTGACGCGAGTGGATACAACACTGGGTTGAATGACGTAAGTATTTATGTGCCATCTGGTAGCTACAATTTGCCCACGTATATAAACAAAATAAATAGCGCGATTGACGCATCAAATGAGGATACGAATTACTTTTTTGACGCAAATCCTACTATAGCGAGCAGTGTAGCCGTTACCGGGTTTACGTTAAAAGATGTTACCAATAACAAACTACGAATGCGGTTTTATATGAATAAAGAATTCACAACAAACATGTATTCCTTTGATGCAAGCGGTTCATTGTTTGATACTGAGTTTCGATTTACAACACATGACTTATCCACTGAAATATATGATATTAGTGCGACTGTTACCAATTCAAAACAAACATTTAATCTCACTGACGGCACATTGTTTAAAATTATACCACTAACAACCTATGATAATAGGTTCGCCGATGCTTATGATGTATCTTTGAATTGTCAAAATGTATTGAATAGTGGTCGCAATGACTATACATATACATCAAATAATACAGTTATCACGGGAGTTAATAGCGACGGAGTTACAGATATAATAAATTATGCCATACAAACATGGACAGACCCCATATTAGGAATTCAACCCTTGTCGCAATCCACATTTCGGTGTAGCATAAACGCAGACGGTTCGCTGAATTCGTTCTTTGATATTAGTGTGAATGTTGTTCTCAATAGTCAAAATTATAGCATTGTGTTTACCGATGAAAATAGCGAAAATTCATGGAGTAATTATTTGCACTTAGACTCGTCGTATGTCCTGAAGGATTGGTCATACAACAACTCTGGTAGCAAAAGTTATGACGCATCTTATTCACAATATGATGGAAACATAATCATCACCGACAATATGATAACCTTATACGATGGTTCGAATAATTATTTTTATATTGACCCGGTAAGTGCTGGCGTAACGGATAGCACAAATGCAAATCGAATCACTATTACACTAGACGCTTCCACAAATGGGACAAAATATACCATTGATAATATCGTAGAAAAAATGCAAGAGCAATTTGATGCCAATTCTAGTCTGTATGGTAGTAGTGTTATAGTTGATTCGTCGGGATATGTAACAACACGCATCAATCATTCAAAAATATATAAGACTTCTGATTACCGTATTGTCTTTTATGACCCCTATAGTTTCGTCCGATGTTTCGTTGGAGCGAGTTCTGTCAAAAATACGAGTTGGGATACAACGGTTGGTTGGATATTAGGATTTCGAGAACTCACCGAATATCCACTTGGGCCCGAATATATCACGATTGATAATGATGCCGATGATGATGCAACCGATTTAGAAAAGAACACCTATGGAACAACTACGTCACCTTATACCTACGATGAATCGACAAATATTGCAAATATTATTGGCGACACCACGGTTTCCGTGAATTTATACAATTATTTCATGATTGTTCTCGACGACTATGCACAAAATCATTTAAATGATGGACTCGTCACAATGTCGACCGGTGATAAATCATTGGCGTCTGCATCCTTTGCAAACAAAGGGACGTTTACATACGACCCCGTTAGTGGAGATAAAATTTTCGTTGGCACGACATCAGCTTCTGGTAATAAAACAACTGCAAAACAAATCTATGCCGAAAATCAAAAACTGATTTCGAGGCAACCAGTGAAGCAAGAATATTCCTCCGGGCCTTTTGTGCAAGATGTATTTGCAATTATTCCATTGAATGTAGCAAGTTTAGCCAATGGGTCTGTGTATGTAGAAACCAGCAGTTCATTAAATAAACAAGAACGTCTGTATTTTGGCCCGGTGAATATTTCGCGTATGAATATCAAATTGGTGAATGACCGCGGAGATACCGTCGATTTAAATGGTTCGGATTGGTCATGCACATTGCAATGTGACCAGCTATTTCAACAAAAATCATTGTAGAATATATATGTATTGGGAAGATATTCCATATTATGAAATGACAATGGTGCAAATGGGCGATGGTTTAGGATATTACGGGCCGTTATTGGCGATTGCCTGTGTGCTGATGGCTCTGCGTAATATGCCACAATATGCCATCTTGTATATGGTATTTGTTTTTATCAATCAAGGGGTGAATCGAGTTCTCAAATTACTATTTATGCAAGACCGACCATCTGGGTCGATTCCTTTTTCAAAATATGAAAAATATACAGGAGCAGAACATTATGGCATGCCATCAGGCCACGCGTCATCGGTGGCATTCTCGTGGATATTTTTATATTTATTGAAACCGCATTCTTGGTGGCTACTAATAACGGGATTTATTGTTGCTATGACATGTATTCAACGATGGAAATTCAAACGCCATTCCATAGAGCAAATTGTGGCGGGATTATGTTCGGGAGGAGCAATGGCTTATCTTGTGCAATACATCTACAAAAAATATATATGAGATTTATATACTAGATGTCACAAAGTGATTATATTCGATTTAAAAAAATGTCGGTGAAAATGAAAAACATTCAGAACAAACAAGATTTTCCGCAAGTCGTGGCATCGCAAGATTATACAAATTATTTAGAATATTCCCAGGTGAATAAGTGTGTCAATACGAAAACCACCTTTCAGTTGTTGGACGATGCATCCAACATTTTTGATGTGCAAATGAGCCATATTACTGCCGATTGTCCGACATTTATATGTCCAGATAGTGACGGTAATTATCGTCCGAATGTAGTTCCTATGACTGGATTTTTAAATAGTGAAGATGTACCCGTCACTACACCCGTTCGTAAATATGTGAAACATCCCTCCTACGAAAAGACTGCAAAAGTATGTGCTATACATACATCTTGTTATGACCCTGCATGTTGTAAGAGTCTACATTAAAGATTTAGAAAGATTATCTCGCGAGATACTATATTATGTCGATTGTTGCATTAAAAAGAAAAACCGCTGCGAAATATAATAATAACAGCGTCGGTTCGAAAAACGGATTTTCTATATCTGGAACACACCGTAACCAGGGCTATGTCGGTCAAACATCACTTGGTCGTTTTACTTCACGGACCTTAATGCGCGGAGGTGCGATACGTAATCATGGTGGATGTTGTGGCACATTCCCGATGGGCGGTATTGTGAAATCCGGTATTAGCACCGTAGAAGATTCGAGCGTCGTTAAAGTTTCGACGGTCAATACACATGGGTTATTACATCATAAATATAGATGGATATGGAGACCCCAACCCTATACTTCGGTGAAAAATATGGGGGACAACAATTTAAATGCGCAATCCGACCATATTGTCATTGTGCGCAATAGCACCATACAAGATGCAAATGCTTGTTATGCGACTCCTACTTGCGATACTACGAACAAATGCGGCGGGTCAAAAGTGTATACAAAACCCATTGACTATACCAATGACGACTACAGTAACGTGGCAACATCGCAAGGCGAATACATAATTACAAAATCAAAAGGGTGCGTAGACGACGACGTGTCGATTCCAAATAATGGATGCGCACCATTTGCTGGTTCGGTATAAAATTGAAAATGGTCGGATTTATAGATATTTACATCATTCTACAACATGATGCAAATTACAGTGACATTTGATGTGATTACACCTACACAAATCGAGCAAACGATTTCATATTACAATCAACATAAACCCGACGATTGGAATCATTTAGAAAAAAATGAAGTCGCCGAAGGAGGATTTTGTATTGCACTCAAACCCGAAGAAATCACAAGAATGTCGTATAATATCAATGATAGCATCAAACAAGTGCGGTGGCATCAGAAAAGGCTGGTTGGTGGAAAATATGGCAAATCGTTGAATGATGCAGAAACGCAATTGTTGTATGAAGCATTATGTAGCGTATTTGACAGCGATTGCGTGAAAATACAAAATTGAAAATGATTCATATTACTATAGGATATCAATAACAATTCAACAATGGATAATCAACAACTGCAAAAATCATACATTGATTCCTTATCGGAAAAGGAAAAACAGGCCTATGAAATCGCCCGTAACCATCTGGGTAGTTCGTTTAGTCTAGAAAAAAGTCTGGGGTTTTTAAAATTTTGCGAAAAAATTAACAAACATAATTGACCGCAGTATTTTGTTGTTGCTTCTGCTGGGCCATTCGTTTTTTATATTCACTATACGATTCCACCGGCGTCGAATCAAATACAATCGATGATTTCGGTTTTGGGATTGCTTTGGGTATGGATTGTAGGATAGAAAAATTAAAGATTTTTCCCTGGTAAATAATGGTATTCGTATTTTTCTGGTCTTGTTGTGGTTGGACTGGTTTGCTTGTATCTTCTCTATAATTTTTTAATTTGGCAAAGGCGGTGCTGGTTGGCTTGGCTATTTTTGCTTCTGTTTTTTTGGTTGGGTCGTCTTTATAAAGAGTCAGTATTGGCGAATCTTTGCTCTCAGGTTTCACACTTACGTCGATGAAAAAATCGCGGCATCGGAAGGTGGTCACATATTTCATGACGACAGCATTGATAAGTGAATATGGTAAACTGGAATTGTCGCAATAATATACGAAACCTAATTTGTAAGCATCGTAATACATGATGATGTTTCCACGCGGGGTGTTTTCTAACAAAATGCGTTTTTTCCAGTATGTTTCGATAGGGTTATTCGGCGTTTCCATGACCTGTTTATACTCGGTTTTGTTATAAAAAATAGGGTCAACTGATTCGTTGAAATTTGCCAGGTTCTCGTAGGTAGATAAAAAGTGTTGTTTGCGTTTTTCTATATAAGTATCCGATAAAGAACTAATCGTGGGTGCTGATTTTGGTGGTATGTATAAACCAAGTCTATATAAGCTGCAATAATATACATAGACGATTATTCTCCATACATAGAGGAAAAAAGAGGGGGTGGATACATTTTTAAACATTGGTAGTAATTATTGGTGGCATTTTGTTTTTATATGATTGTTAATGGTGAGTATTTATTTGTTGATTCAGTAATTGTTGTTTGCGAAATTCCATCAGGTCTTGCATTTCTTTTTCTAAGAAGGGCACTTCAATGCGGTCGTAAGATTTGTTGTGATTGTCTGGATGCATGCATACCAGATAAAGTCCCGTCACTTTTTTGCCGTATTTATGTTCTAAAATGGTCTTGTAAGTATTGAGTTGCAGGGCATAGTGCCAGAAATTCGTATCAGGAAGGTGTGATATACATGGTGTAATAGATGATTTATGGTAGGGGTTTTCATACGATATTTCGCGGCATCGTTTCCAGTCATAAATCTGGATGGTGCCATCGGGGTTCTCGAATATCATATCAATCGACCCAGAGAGTTTGAGTTCTTCGTAATAGACGCACCATTCGGTGCGATAGGCCTTGAGCTCGGGAAAATCGGCCACGAATTTTTTGAAATATTGGAATTCGATACTGTCGTTGTGGACGGGCAAATTGTTATAATAACATTCCACGTCATAGTGCATATTGGTT
>JACCDO012286016.1_pt1 | contig 26329 bp, 22 predicted proteins | sample 7446101 | NCBI WGS metagenome assembly JACCDO01 (sample SAMN15323440, study PRJNA562643) | freshwater metagenome | isolation source: river surface water | place: USA:Blue River Watershed | collected 2017-08-16 | reverse complement strand
GATAATTTTGAGTGAAAATAAGCCAGGAAAGTGAACAAGGGCGTGGCGAGGGTGCAAGGGTCATTGGTTACAACTTAAATTAGACAATTTGATGAATTATTCGTTGAGTTTGAGCCAATAAACGGGCGAGGCCGGTAACGTTCGCTGCCGGTAACGTTAGGAATTTTTGAAAATATCATATAATAATGAATACTAAAACGAACGATTGAATTTGAGCCCGACTAAACATGCTATGGGCTTCCTTTCTGCTTACTCACATTATAGTAATTATTACTTTAACAAAAAATATCTGCATTTTCGTGAAATTTTACTTCTACTTAAATTTACATCATTATAACTCAGTTAAACCAACGAAAAATTGTTACCAGCTTGTCCCCCTATATCGAATTACTCGTTTTACTTGTTATTCGCTACGTTATACTATGTATTTCAGTAGTGTTAATGCAAAATCCTTGGTCCTGGCCAACGACCGTTTCGGGCCCTCAGTTTCACAGTGAAAAAACGAAAAAAAAGTAGAAATAATTTTATTTTCCACACAAACAACACCAAAAAAGGTAAGCAACTCGATAGTCTCTTCACCCGAACTACCTGAAGTGGAGCTGCTGGAGAAGGAATTCTGCAGTTTCAAGTGTTTTCATACGATTAAATGATGTGTTTTATCGTCGTGAACGTAATACTACTGAATCGCTACTAATATGCATATATATCACTTACTTACACACTTATTTATAGAAAAATGGCACCAGCAAAGAAAGCAGCAGCAAAGAAAGCCTCCCCAAAGAAGGCAGCACCAAAGAAGGTAGCTAAAGCATCACCTGCACCAGCTCCAGTAGCTGCACCAGCACCTAAAGCAAAGGCATCACCAAAAGCCAAGAAAGCTTCCCCAAAGAAAGCTGCACCAAAGAAATCACCAAAGAAGGCTGCCGCCAAGAAATCACCAAAGAAGAAGGCTGCCGCCAAGAAATAAATGTATTGTATAACTTAAACAGGCATCGTCTATTGAAGTTATATTGTAATATATTTGCAGATATTTAAAGGTGGTATAAGAGATAAAGGTGAGAACAACGAATGAAAAGTGAATAATAAGATAATTTTATGTTTGTTTTAGTAATTAACTAGAAATTATTTCAGTACTGATACTTACATTTTGTATAAATTAACGGCTAACTTGCAACTATCTAAATACCACTCTGATGATGATAATAACAACTTTTTCTACACTTAATACTGTCATTAGTATACATTCTATCAATATTTTACTTCATTTTCATCTTTAAAGATCATAAGAATCTTTGACCTTCTAACGGCTATCAGCACTCCCGAAAACCGGGGTTAGGTTACTAGTTTGAAGTTCAAAGAAAAAATTGTAAGATGATTTAATACATAAAAATCGCTTTTATACGTTGACTTTGTTGTTGTTTTGCATAGGCAGCACCCGCATCCTCCGTCACTACCTTCTACTTTCAATCACTATTTCTAAAAGTGAGAATTGTTGATTACACGTGATTACACGGTTGAAACTATCACTAGTACTTACCTGTTACTCGTGTGCCTCTTGCACTGTGTTCTATTCACTCATCAATGCTGGAGGGCCGCAGTGGACTGATCTCCAGTTGGACTGATTACCGTATTCAGCGAGAAAATAGAAAGAAGAAAGCATTTGAGTAGAAGAAATCTAACAGAAAGCGTTGACAATGAAGAGAGGTTTTGAGAATAAGAAGAGAAAGGAGTTGATGGATAGTATCAGACCAACAGAGTTGGTTGATTTCACCAAGCAAGATATGTATGAGCTGTACGCGCAGTTTATGGAAGGACCAGAGTGTCCACGCCGATTATACGGCGCTGATATCGGTAGTAAACCACAATTTTATGGCTATTTAAAACTAATAATCACTCTTTGTCTCACTTTTAATTATGTAATTAGGTAATGAAAAAGGTGGGGGAGATATTAGTTATCGCGAGTTTCAATCTCAATTACTTCGTCGTCCAAATCCTCCTACATTGCAAGACGATAAAAGATCAAAAGATTTTTATCCCAATGATCAAAAAGATTGTAATTCTAAAGGTCAAAAAGAAGGTTATCTCGAGTTTAAGAGTGTGGCAGAGCCCGAACCCGATATGAATCATTACTCTAAAAGCATTCCTGATATTGAATTGCGAAAAGTATATTGTAACTTACAACCAATGACAGTAAGTACTGGTTCATCAGAAGACAGTATATTTGGTGAATATAATGTCAGTAAAAGTAGCACTTCGAGTGGAATGGCGACGACATTAACTGTCTTTTCTGCTATGGAGAAGACACAATCAAATGAAGGAAGTATGGAGATGGCGACTTCTAACGACAGCATGGAGAACGCGACTACTGAAACCATGAGCATATATTAAGTACACTTATTAACACATAGACATTTATTCATTCTGTAAAATCATTACATCGAATGCGAATCAATAATAATGTTCTCTTCGGTGTCCATCGTTGCATATACCAGGACGCTATCAGGTGTTCCAACCACCGACGTTACTTGCTTTGGTGATATTTTATGCGATGACAACACGTTCTCTATGTAGATGCTGTCCTTCTTCGAGGAGTCGTGGGTCGTGATATAGCCTCCATTGTCCGTGCATAGTAGCCTGGTACCATCAGCATATGCCAATATTGACCTAACTCCTCTACCGTAACCACCTCGTCTTACCTCGGTCAGCTTCAGTCCAAGCGCGTTATCTTCACTTATCTGATCACTGTAGCAACCAATAGTCGCCAATGTACCACTGCGTGTACCAACCGCTATAAAATCTGACTTATTGCGTTGATCGTATACTAACATCCTTTGTATTGCACCTAGCGATGGCTTGGAGATTACCCCCACTGGTCTGGTGCTGTCATCATTGTGCTGTATATAACGGACATCAAATACACTCACATCACCATTATGACAGCCAACTATTGCATGATACTCATTAGACAACATCCCGAGGGAATAAACACACGATGGCATGTGGATAGTTCCAGTGATGCTGTTGGTTCGCATATCAAGGGATTTAACTGTGCGATCCCTACTCCCAGTTAGAATGGAATGGGTGCTGACTTTGCAACAAGCTAAAATACGATCATAGTGAATAGGAGATATATGATTGACTAGCTGCATGCTCGCGGTCCCGTAATCAACGAGACTCACTGTTCCGTCAAAGGAGCACGCAATAAACCTGTTGTTTCCCATGTTAAAGGTGTCCCACACCATGTCACTGTGCACGTTAGGTAGAGTGGCGACTACAACTCCGTTACACCACGGCTCAACGCAGGATTGATCGAGTACGTGGACACCATAAGCCAGTTTATACAATATTATTTCATTGCTTCCGAATATACCTACTGAATACAAGGAGTCGACGCTGCACTCCTCCTCGCCAGATGTAATGCAAGAGGATGTGAGGTTGGTCATGGTAGTGATCCCACCAGTCAACTTCGTAGCAGTATAATTTGGTGCGGTCAAATTGGGTGGAAGAGAAGGAAACAACAATTCGCTGCAACGCAACGTCGATATAGTTCCGAAGCATCCCAATGAGTAGCTCTGCCTAACGAAGTCCATGTGTGCAACGTAATATGTGTTATTAGCACCATGTCGCCGCTGCTGTAGTTGATAGTATCCTGACCAAACATAGTCATCACGGAAAATTATATTGAAATGGCTGTTAACCAATCCTAGTGCAAGCAAGTCATTTATTGATAGGAACGGTGTCAGCTGCATCAAGAAATCGTTGATGGCTACGATTTTTTCTAGTATTGATTCCATTGTTTTTAATCTTTATATAAGAAATCACAAGCTGCTTGTATATCCATATCCCGATATTCGACAATACCTTCTTTAATTCCACATTTAATGTACTGATTACACTGTTCAACTTTACTGCCTGGTTCTAATACTGTACGAATATCAGTTGGTTCAAAAGTACGAGTTAAATTCAATCCTATATATCCAATACCTGCCAAGATTGCCGTAGTAATAATGTAAGATGGTAATGCAATAGCCCAATATTTAGAAGGATAGTAGGTGAGTCCAATGGCGTGAAGCAAGGATTCTGAAGGGAAAGCCCACAAAAGGAAGATTACGTACACAGCTATTGATGCGATCCAAGATACAAATGCGTAGATATCCTTGGACATGCGGATATATCAAGCAATAGTAGAAAAGAAAACTTGATCAGAGACACGCAGTGATAGACAGTACCCACCCACACAATGACCGTCACTGACAATCTTCCTCTCTATTTAAAGGTACCATTTTTCCTTGACTTGGAAATAAGGGATTAGGCAAATCTCAGAGAATGGAATTCGTGCATATATTCATCCAAATACTACAATAGTAACCTTTTGGCTTGTCTTTATTTGAATAACTGCATCAATTAACTATTAATTATCAATATATTCTCAAATAGGGATTTCAAATCAAATATCCGGAACTTTAGCGACAATCACATGAAGTTCACGTGACATCACATCATTGCAGTGACTGCTCACATCACTGACAGATTTAAAGGAGGATCTAAATCATGCTTCTAGTGACATTATTGCTGCTGTTGCAGCTATGTATATTCGTCAATTCTTTCACGTTATCAAGGTTGCCATTGGCATTATCCATGAGCAGCAGCAGTAGTAATGATAATGATGTCAAGAAGGTTGGAGTAGTACTACTTGCTGGTGGTAAAGGGAAGAGAATGAAGAGTAATGTCCCCAAACAATTCTTGCCAATATTAGGCAAGCCAGTATTCTTACGAAGTTTGGATATCTTCCGTAATTTTGATAAAGAAGGTACAAACTATTGACATGTTCACTTATTATTTCTTCGTACGCTTACTAACTTGTTTATCAATAGTTATAAGCAATATAGTAATTGTGTTAGATGAATCATATCGTGATGAATATGACCATTTATTGAAAGAAGACTCGCGTATTACATGGGCTGACCCTGGTCAAGAAAGACAAGATTCAGTATTCAATGGTTTAAATAAAATTCCCGACGACTGTTCATTAGTCGCAGTACATGATTCAGCGCGACCATTAGTGACACCATTAGAAGTGATGAATGTATTAAAAGATGCGAAACAATATGGTGCATCAGTACTTGGAGTACCAATGAAAGCAACAGTCAAAGAAAGTGAGGATGGGAAATTTGTATTGCGTACGATAACTAGAAGTAGATTGTGGGAAATACACACCCCACAAGTATCTACCAAAGCATTGTTTTTAAAAGGTTTCTTATTCACTAGCTTACTTAACTCATTCGATTACTCAATCACATTATTAATAGGATTTGATAAAGTTAAGAGAGAAAACTTGGAAGTTACAGATGATGTTAGTGTCATTGAAGCCCTTGGACTCCCTGTAAAGTTGACGTTAGGAGAGTATACCAATATCAAATTAACCACACCCGATGACCTGCAAATAGCAGAGCAGGTACTACGTGAACGAGGTGTAAAATAGAACAATTATTATATCATGTATGTGTAAAAACTAACCTTCTGCAATACGTACTGCATCGATGTTGCTTACATCCTCGGTGAATAGAATTATTTAGGTATCTCTTCTGGTCCTCGGATTTCTTCGGATTTTTTTTGCAAAATTCCAAATTTTGCACACCTGGAAATCTTTGAAGGAAGGGTGAGTCACCTGCTTGTAATTGGTGCATTGCTTGGGTGAGTGTGTAGCAAGAGAGTCGAGTTGCTGGGGAAATAATGTCGTTTAAAGCTTCTCACGATCCAGCTATCCATCAATTGACGCCTCATCCTGACGATGAACAATCAGTGTTGGTTGGGCAACTGAAAGACATGATTAATGCGAGTGGACAAAGCACTTGTTGGGTCAATGATACCACTTTTATGCGTTTTTTAATCGCTAGAAATTTTGATTTGAAAAAATCTTATGAATTATTATTAACTGCATTAAAATGGAGAAAATTACGTAATGTTGATACAATATTAGATAATAAAGCGCAGTGGGAGCCTCAGATGGCAGCTGAGGCAGAAACGGGAAAGATATACTTGCCAGGTATGGATGCATACGGGCGACCTGTTGTGATATTTGATAACACAGTACAAAATACTAATAATGTAGATAAACAAATGGAGTTTTTAGCATGGTCATTAGAGTTTGCAATCCGTCTTATGCCTCCAGCAATAAGCGACAAGTATGTGGTGTTTATGCACCTTAATAATTTCTCCATCTTCAATTGTCCTCCATTAAAAGCTACCAGAGAAACGATAAGTATACTATGTTCTTGCTTCCCAGAACGACTCGGTCATTGTATATGCTATCAACCTCCGACATATTTCATTACATTTTACAACACAATCAAGTCATTCATTGATATTAAAACAAGAAAAAAAGTGGTATTTATATCTGGTGATGTGTCGGATGGCAGTCCTAATGATGTAACGATGAGGATGATTATTGGTGACAATTGGAAGAAATTAACTGGTGCAGAACAACAAGTCTATAAAAAGAATTGTTCGCCTGGTTTTCAATTTGATACTTATTGGGCTAGTATTATTGCAAGGTACGATGCGCTGATTGCCCCGAACAAGACAGTAGAGGTCAGTGATAGGGATGATAGTACTAAGGATGATAATAACGCAGTGCAACCAGTAGTAACTACTGTAGTCAATGATGCCGATAAGGGGATGAGGCATAGTGATAAAAGCAAAGGAAGAGTGAGGAAGCCTCATTGGTTGGTCGACTTACTGCCGACTCCGATGGTTATAGTGGTCTTCGCGGCCATATTGCTTTCGTGGCTAATGTATAACTTGCAATAATAGAAGCGTGTAATAATAATAATTTAGAATCTAACATTTAATAATGACGACCATTATCACGAGATCTACTTCTCTCCCTTCGTCTGTCGTCTCTATTGTGTTCATTGCGTCTGTCGTCTCTATTATATTCTCTTGGTGGCTCACGACCATCATTGCGTCTATTGTCCATGTTATAGTCTCTTGATGGATAACGATCATCGCGTCTATCATCTCTATAACCTCTTGGAGGCTCTCTATAGCCCATTGGTGGCTCACGACCGTCATCGCGTCTGTCGTCTCTGTAACCTCTTGGAGGCTCTCTATAGCCCATTGGTGGCTCACGACCGTCATCGCGTCTGTCGTCTCTGTAACCTCTTGGTGGCTCACGACCGTCATCACGTCTGTCGTCTCTATAACCTCTTGGTGGCTCACGACCGTCATCACGTCTGTCGTCTCTATTATATTCTCTCGTAAATTCTCGCGGTGGTTCACGACCCCGATCTCTTCGTCCACTACCATCATTGCGTCTATCATCTCTATAGTTAGAGCGACCATCACGTCGATTATCAAGTCTAGCTTTTTTCCCTAAATACACACCAGGCGATTTCTGGTATCCTACTGGTCGCCGACTTCTCTCAATTTTAATCAATCGTCCTTCTACCTCTTTGCCTGAGTGAGTAAGTAAGTAAGTAAGTAAGTAAGTAAGTGAGTGAGTGAGTGAGTGAGTGACCATTAAGTGCTAGTGCAGCATCAGCATCACTCTCGTTCTTAAATGATACAAATCCAAAGCCTCTTGATCTGTGAGGTGGTATAGGTTCCTTTACTATAGTTTCGTTAATAGTGCTGCCATATGAAGAAAACAAAAGATGAAGCATCTCTTCATCAACTTTATAACTCAAATTTGATACGTGAAGAGTATAAACCTCTTCCGATGGTGCCGATGCTGGCATGTCTTCCTCATAGTCCACCTCTGACATTTGGCACCGATGCCTACCTAGTACTTGATCCTCGCTGATTTCTGGGGTATTGATGACTGACCCAGTTCCGCTTGTTTGTTGAGTCATCAACTATCCAAATTGTATTTAATTTACTGCTTCAGTTGACGATTATCTTGACTTCCGTCATGCACATTACTTTACTTTAGCAATCACTGCGAGACGAGTTTTTGCTGGCAAGTTAAATGTCCTTAAAGTGACTAATTACAAGTGATAAGGAAGCTGATTTATATGTAGTTTCTTTACAGTATAATTTATTCTATTATTTAGGCTCAAAATATAATTACAAAACAGCATTGCGTACACTCATATTTGCACAGGCATGTAATAATATCAACATATTCGACTGTATTTCCAACTTAATACTCAAGATTTTCATAATAATTTATCGCATTCTTCACTTTTTCAACTTCTTTTGCCTTTTTCTCAGCATATTCTTTTGCTTTCAAATATTGTTTTCGTTTCTCTTCTTCCGCTGCTAAAGCTTCTCGTTTTTGTTCTTCAAATTCAAGTACTCTTTTGCATGAACTGCGATGTTTATTAGCTCTGGACTGGGTATTAACCTCTGTGCAGACTTCATGTGACTCCATTACTTCATAGCAATATTTGCATTGCAAAATTTGTACCTGCTCAAATGGACTAAACATGAGTACTTGTGGACCTCCAAGCATAACAACTTGTTGTCCATATCCACCGTGTCCCATTATTATTGGATATCCTCCATATCCTCCATACATTCCTCCACCGAAATAAAAACTCATTCTCTTTCTCTCTATCACTTCGATTTATTGTCTGTCTTTTTCTCCTACCGTACTATGGTAATGATATTTTCTTATTCTTTTCTGGTCTGGTTTTTCCATCCAAAAATTCTATGGAAATTTCTTTGAAAGTCTTGAGGAAAGAATCGAAAACCAAAGTGGAAACAAGAGTAAGAGAGTAAGAGAGCAAATAAGTAAGAGAGTAAGAGCGAGGGGTTAAATAATGTATTCTGCATCTGATTTTGATGGCGCATGGACTAATTGTGATAGTGGCAGTAGCACAAAGCATCGCCGACATATCCTCGACAAGGAGGTTATCGCTAAAGTATTAAATATTGGAGATATCCAACTATCTTCTGATGAATTCAATGCATTAAAAAAAGTAATAAATGACGCATCTGTGAATAAAGATCCTTATGACTCCAAGTCAGCAAATGTTGGTAATTCAGAGAAGTATGCAGAAAAAAATGGTTGTTCTAAGAAAGTAGTTTGTGATACTGATGCAGTGAATAATGTTTTAAAAAGCTTTAGTACAGCAGAAAAGGTCTATTTACCTGACCATGAAGCAAGTAAAATCGATAAACAAGTTGATGTTTTATTATCAGAAAAATTTAAAAATGCAGTAAATCCAGCGACTTATGAAAAAATATGCGCTAGTTATCAGTTACTAACTGCTAATGTTTACGCCAAAGAATCAGTAAAATTCTACGATGGCAAAGTTGTTGATGGAAGAAAGTTTAAATTCGTAAGTAAACAAGTTAAAGATTCTATCAAAGCAAATGTTGTAAAATATCTGAAAAATAATGAGTTAAAAAGCAAAGAATCAGAGCAAAACACAGCAAAAGCAGCAGAAAACTCGTCGAAACAAGAGTATAATCAGGTGAAAGAGTCGAATTATGAGAAGTACACCGCCGTCGTGCCTTATAGCAAACAAGGAAGTAGCAGTAGAGGTGGAGAGAGTGGTGGGATGTCGTCGCGTTCGTCGTCATCAATAGATACTTTGTCCAACATGCTGCATCAGCTGAGTGTTGCTGATCGATACAGCAACAGCAGCAGCAGTATCAGTAGTAGCTACTACAATGACTCCTATTATTACCCGGGTCACTACACCTCAAGTATTAGCAGCTCTTCATCACCTATGAACAGTCATCCAACTACACACAATCACTGCGGGACCAGAGCAAGCAGCTCTTGGGATGTTTCGCGAGCAGAATGTAAGGGATTGGGCATGACCAGGGCTCAAATATCAGAGTACCATCACGCCAAGAATAAGTAATTTGTAGCACGAGTGTATGTACGACGCAGTAGAGTCTATAATTATTAACATTTATACACCTAAATACAAGAATATATAGACGACCTCTCACCCCGCCCTTTACAGCGCGGTATCCGATGTCTCCCCTTCCACCATGTTGAACGTGGGTCCGTATGTACTCGTTACTTGTGAGCGCGGACCTCTGCCATAGGTGTAGGAGGGAGAAGTAGCGTTACCTAAGTACAAGCTAGTCCTTGATAACAACCACTTGATGTATCTCCACGGGTCGCTCTCCGTCAAGATAACAGTAGCCAGAGGGGTAACGGCTATCTGGGACCAGCTGTATCCAACGCGGCTTATTGGTGCCTTTCTCCGTGACGTAGTACTTGTTGCGGTATGATTTAGACTCATAAGCCACCACTACCTCCTGCTGCGCGGTCACTGCTTCTGGTGGTGGTTGCAATCTTGGTTTCTTACTAGCCATCGTCTCTTCCACTACTGTTGTCGCTGCTGCTGCGTGTCGCTTCTTATCAGGCACGTACACTGCGTAGTATGCTTTGATCACGTTCGGTATTCTGCCTAATCCACTTCCTAGATGAGTGAGTGAGTGAGTGAGCGGGCGGGTGGGTGAGTGTGTAACAGTGAGTGTATACATATACCTTTATGATTTGCTTTTGGTACAGAAATCTGTGCCGAGTTGTATTGCCGGACTCCGTCTTCAGTCATTTCAACTTCAGTCAATCGACGAAATCCTGCACTTTCAATGAACTGACTCCAGTCTTCCCTACCGCGGTACCAGGCTTCATATTCATCAAGAAACGATGGCCATTCAACTGGTACTTTCCAACTTAACGAGTACAAACCATGAGTAATATCTAAAAAGGCAGCCATGTAGGGAGTGGTGCAGTGATGCTCACGCACTACAAACACTCCGTGGTCACTAATAACCCGCCGAAGCTCGGTCAACGCCGCCGGGACGTGTCTCACGTGATGGAATACCATGGCGCTGTTGATGAAATCAATAGAATGGTCGCGTATACTCGGTAGGATATCACCCGCATTACCTGGTGTTTCTGTCTCTGCTGGTAGTTGCACAAATTGAAATCCAACAGCTGGTAGATACCGCACATCAGCGCCATATGCACTGGTAGCTGCCACTTGCAATTGCTTGCATAGTTGACCGGTTATAGCACCTTCTGCGCAGCCATAATCCAGGATACTTTTGATATTTGCCCTGTATTTCGATGGGATACAATTCACTGTCAAAGAGACTAAGTAACTAGCTCTTCCTTCGCCACCAGCACCTTCATCGTCGTCAGTGCGACTAGCACTAGCTGCTGCAGATGCGTTAGTAGTGATCTCGAGGTCTTCCACAAGAGAAGTACCAACGAATAGCTTGCGTAACTGACTATAAATACCAAAATCATCTAGTTTCTCCTGGTATAGCATGCGCCCGATGATCTCGTCCCACTCGGGGATAGAAAGCTTCTTCTCTACGCTGGGATTTGCCTTGTTGTACACGGCTTTGTCACTTAGACGTTGCAATACACGCTGTTTACCAAAATCAATAGTATCTTTACCATCGCGTGCACTATCCCATAAGAATTTAAATTGTCCGCGTGATTTTACTGATGGTTGGCCATGATTACCTTTCATATTATTACTACTTAATGGGACAGAATCAGGCTTGCAATAAGCAATTAATAGCTTGTACATACTACCAAATTCTTCTGTAATTACAGTATACTTGGTACTGTCTGTCAAGGCGCTGTTCATACTATCACGATAACATCCTAATGGTACTACTAATGCAATCAAATTTGATTTCTTTTCTTGTAGTAGTCGTTTAAATTCTATTATATATTCATCTACTTCATGTTCAATAGAAGGAGATGCAGAAGACGAGGGAGCCAAATATACCGCTACATGACCCTGAATTGCACGCGACAACTCAGAGACACTGTTAACTTCCTTGAGACTGGTGAACTCGTTCAATTTCAAGATATTTTCACTAAATAACGCTTTATCTTTACTTCCTTCTATACTCCCTGCCACGACAAGCTCGCTAGTAGCCGCACCTGCTGTTGCATAAGACGTTCGAGGACATACTTGACGACGCAGCGTGCATATCCGTTGGCACAGAGAAATCATGACTCTTGTGTCGGCCATGATAAGCAATCCGTATGCAGCGAACCAACTTCCTTCTCACAATCTCACAATTTCTTCGCAAATTTTTTCAATTTTAAAAAGGCCGCCTTATTCAGCTCTTGTTTTCCCTGTTGTTTAACGTATTCATTGTGTGCTTGCTACCGCGTCGATCGCGTTAAAATTGGCTGTTGGTAGCCCTAATTAACCCAAATCTTACAATTGTATTAGTAAGTTTACCTGGGTAAAGTTTGCCGGTACTCACAACTCAAAAAATGGTTGTCACACATCGTCCTACCACTAAAAAACTTTGTTTCATTGCCTTCCGAAGCAACTAGACGAGGTAGTTAGTGTACATTGGTCTTATAGCAGCGGGTATTAGCAAGAACAGTAAGGGAATGAATGTATTTCGTCGTCCATTAGCTCGACAAATCGAGTACGACTTCACAGTCGATGATCTTATTTCGAGTGGGTCAACGGTAGAAGACGCGATTGAAGAAGCCAATGTGTTGTTTAATGAAGAGTATGATACCAGGTAACCGTTTTCAATGCTTTCATTATCTGTTGCTTACTCCTCATCGCTTACTTATTCAGGTTACTTTATACGTTCCGTAATGCAAATGACATAAAGTTGAAGCAACAACTACAGGACAAAATTGATACAATTGAGGCGAATGGTGACAACCCAGTTGCTATAACTTTTGCATTATCTGGAATGATGCAGATGCTTAGTAGTAGTGATAGTCATACATCAAATATGACTTGGAAGTTAATAGAAGCTAAGAAGTTACCTCAAAGTGTTGTTCGTGTATTACGACAATATAAAGTGAAGGAAGACGAGGAAGACATAGTTGATAAGGATTCAGATGAGGACGAGGACGAAGAAGAAAATAATATATTACAAATATTGAATATTCTTGATTTCTTGTTGTACGTAGCTATGGAAGGTGTCAAGGTGCCTGATAGACTGTACAACCCATCGGAGCTATTCTCCCTCGATGAAGAAGCTATTGCGATCTTATACCAACGGCTAGATGAATACATAGACAATATTAACATCGTAGAGAAGCTGGTTGATTTCTTCAGCGTATTACTGTACCAGGAAACAAATCGCGCTTTATTTCTAGGATTAGGTACTCATATTAGTGTGTAATTTCACTCTCACTCTCTCTTACTTCCTCCTCCACATAGGTATCACCGAGTTGCTTCAACTTACTGGTAAAATGCATAAAAATCATGCCAATTTAAATGAAAAAATCACGATAATATTGAGTAGTATTAGCTCGTAGTGGCGCCTGTAGGCCAGAGAAGGTTGTAGTGGTGCACATACAACGGATTCCAGAACCGCGAGAGATGACGCTGCCCGGCGTCGCACACCACCGTAACTATCGTTTTATTTGTATTATAATATTCATTTGATGCCGCTAATTTCAATGCTACTGCGATGTTCAATGCCGACGAAGAACCAACGAATAAACCTTCCCGCTGTAGTAATACATGAGCCTGAGTGAGGAAGTGCGTCAGTCAATGTGTGAACAAGTGTAATATTGAGTGTAACAGTGAGTGAGTGAGTAGGTGAGTGAGTGAGTGAGTGAGTAAGTGAGTAGGTAGTGAGTAGGTGAGTGAGTGAGTCAGTGGGTCAGTGAGTCAGTGGGTCAGTGAGTAATTCCACGAGAGGGCGAGTACCGTGTCCAAGACTTCTTGATCTGTAACACTATATGCATCATCAATAATTGCTAAATTAAAATTTTTTGTAATGCGATCTAATCCGACCCCTTCCACGATGGAATCGTACCGGTGCTTCTTAATTTTTCTTTCACTTTGTTGCGCAGTATAACAGACGTTATACTTGACTTTGGAGAGCAAGCTGCTGCCAGTTGGATCGGCTAAAATAATTTGAATTTTCTTATTTTTATTTTTTAAATAATTTGATACTCCAGCAATAGTTCCACCAGTTCCTGCACTCATGACAAAGCAGTCGATGTTACCATGGCATTGATTCCATATCTCAGGTCCTATGAGTGAGTAAGTAAGAGTTAATGAGTAAGTTATACTGAGTGATTCTGTACCTGTTTGTTCATGATGAGCTTTATAATTTGCTAGATTATCAAATTGATCCATAAAAACCCCATTGAGATCCTTTGCCATACGACGTGCGGTATTGACGTAGTGATCCTTATTAGATATAGCACAAGTGGGTACAATAGTTACAGAAGCACCTAAACGTTCTAATAAAGCTTTTTTCTCTTCTGCTTGATCATCTGGTAATACAACATGTAATGGTAATTGAAGAGCTTTACATATATATGCTAATGCAATTCCTGTGCTACCACTGGTTCCCTCAACAATAGGTCGCTTATTCCGTAACAAATCATACTCTTTTATTGCTTCTTGTAACATATATTTAGCAGCACGATCTTTGCCAGTTCCTCCAGGATTCAAACTCTCCATCTTTACCATAATACGACATTTATACAACTCAGAGAAATATTTCAATTCTACTAACGGTGTATTACCTATTAATGCCATGTATGATAACTCTGCATCAAGAGAAGGTTTAGAGGAGGAATGGCGATACAGACCAGTTCGAGTGTTCCAATAACCAAGCAACGCCGACGAGACAAATAGACCAATGCCAAGCAGAATCCCAGATTCTGTCTTGCCTTCCATCCTATCACGGACTCAAACCTTCTATCTAAGGCGGTAATTGATTGACTTGAAAGTCTTTTCTTCCGACAAGAATTTTTCGAATGAAAGCGGCCTCCGTATTATTGATTCCACACCCACCATAGACACTTATTAAAGAGAAATTATAAGAGAAGAGAAGGTACATGGTGGAATGGATGCTTGTCCGAAGGCACGACTCCCTCTTTTAAGTTCTGGAGAGATTTCTTTAAGCAAAGCTTTCCACACATAGCCGGTTTTGTTTTTTCAAAATCTGGTACCGTACCTAAATAATTTCTCCTATTTTCTCTAGTAGTTTTCGCCCAGAATTCAAAGAGTAGTGGCGCATTGATTTGTGCGAGAAGAATGTCATTGAATTGTTTGCATGACGAAATCCACGTCGGTGAGACAGTACGACTTCGTTCTCCAGTGGTGTTGAGCACAAAGTTATCGATAAGTCATGGAAAAATAACGCGAGTAAATGAAGGACGAAGAGGTAAAACGTATAATGTGAGTATTGGTTACAAGCAGAAAGATCTTGAGGAGGTGGCGCGTAAAAGATTATGGAAATTGAGCGACAAGGAACTTATGGAATACAGGAATAGTTTACTCAATGCACCACCAAGTCCAATGAAAAATACAAATTTAAAGCGAGAGAAAGAATTCAATAATACGTCTACTGCTCCTCTAACTCCTACTAACAAACCGGAGAGTAATGTAGGCAATGCACTAGTTACCCCATTGAGAAGTAGTAGTCAAGTAACTGAACGTAATACAGATAGACAATCGGGTCATGTGGTTTCGTCAGTATTAGAGAATAGTTCCCGCAAAATACAGTATGTAAGCCCTGTTGTAAGTGTGAAAGAAGTCTCGGTATCTGAAGTTTATAGTAATAGCGCTGATGGATATGCATATGTGCCTGATATGTGGTTTAGTACTTACACATCTGCTACATCAACAGGTGTCAAAGATCATGAAAATTCCAGTCCTCGAGATATTGCTATTGAAGCTCCAGAGTATAATAACACTGCAGATAACGATGAACAAGAGGAAGAAGTGGAGAGAGAGGCAGAGGAAGAGGCGGAGAGAGAGGAAGAAGATGATGAGGATGAGGATGAGGATGATAGTGATGATAGCGATGGCAGCGATGACAGTAGTGATGATTTAGAGTCATCAAATTGTTTGACTGGAACCGTAGAGGTTGGAGAGAAGGTCGAGTTGAAGGCCCCACCAGGTGCGCTAGATAAGTATGGCATCATCAAAAAAGTTATCAATGGTAGAAGATCAGTTCACTACAAAATCAGAACTAAAACAACCACACAAGTACTGCCTCGATCCGCATTCTGGAAGTTGGTAGTTGGAGGTGACGAGAGTGATGACGACAGCGACGACGATAGTGACGATGACAGTGATGCAAGTGATGATAGCTCCTATAACAGTCCTCCGAAAAAGACCGTTGGAAAGAAGCGTAAGCATGTGTCTAGAGTGGATAATAAGGACAAAGAAGTGAGTGAAAAGAGGCAAGTTGAAGCAAGTGCAAGAACAAATGCTCAACCACTCCCTAAACCTGCAACTCCGGCTTCCACCCAGAAAAACGTAGAGGTTGAAGAAGAACCAAAAAATACCGTTGGAAGTAAGCGTAAGCACGTCTCTAGTGAGGATGATAAGGACAGAGAAGTGAGCGAAGAGAGGCAAGTTGAAGCAAGTGCAAGAACAAATACCCAACCACTCCCTAAACCTGCAACCTCATCTTCCACCCAGAAAAACGTAGTGGTTGAAGAAGAAGCTGGCGAGGAGAGCAGTGACAGTGATGATAGTGATGACAGTGATGTTGATGATTTATATTCATCAAATTCCTTGACTGGGCCCGTGCAGGTAGGAGAGAAGGTCGAGTTGAGGGCGCCACCAGGTGCGCTAGACAAGTATGGCATCATCAAGTCTATCGTAGATGGCAGAAGATCAGTGAACTATAAAATCAAAACTGAAACTACCACACAGATACTGCCTCGATCCGCATTCTGGAAGTTGGAAATCACAAAGAAAGTGAAGAAATCCAAGGCAACTACTGATGTCGCGGCTAGAGGTGGAAGCGGTGCTTTACCTGCTTCAGGCATGAGTATCATGCGCATGCAACAGCTACGTCTGAGGAAATCTATGGCGTGAGTTTTCGTAACTGAAACGCCAGCTAAATACTATTTCTACTGTTTGTAATGTCATAAATATAGTTAAATTTCCCTTTTTGGTCCCGTGTGGTTCCGGGGTGTGGGATGATTTGGAGCAAAATTTTTTGGATTTTGAAATTTCCTGAGGGAACTGTCAACAGCAGGATGCAAGTGACTGTTGCTTCTTGGAATGTGTTGGCAGATAGCTATGTTGGTGGCCATCAGACCTATCTCAATGCGTCCGACCATTATGCATTGCATTGGTCTCATAGATCAGCATTAATCAATGATGTTATTAGTTGTACATACGCTGATATCTTGTGCCTACAGGAAATAGATCATTATACTGATTTCTATGAACCATATCTTCTATCGATTGGTTACGTGGTGGTATATGTACAACGCCCAAGCAGAAATGATGGGTGTTTAATTGCATTTCGACCAGATATATATGAGTTAGTAAACATGGAACAAGTTCAGTTCAATGACTTATCATTCAGAAATGAGAAGTGTGTCACTAATATGTACGATGTTTATGAGAAGAATAATGTTGGTCTAATGGTAAAATTACGGTGCAAAACAGCGGATCAGTATCATAATCGTGTATTTTGTGTGGCATGCACACATCTCTATTGGTCACCACAGAAAGAATTCATCAAATTAGCGCAAGCTGCATACTTAATGCAAAAGTTAGAAGTATTCTCTCGTATAGATAGTCGAAATAATCACTATCCAGTGATTATAGGCGGTGATTTCAATTCTTTCCCTGAAAGTCCAGTGATCAAGCTAGTTACTCAAGGCTTTCGACCTCCTACTGTCACTAGTCCCGTCCAACCCGCCACCCCTCAACTAGTAGCAGCATCTACACCACCTCAAGATATTAATAGTGTGAAATTCTTATGTGATCATTCTCTAAGTAAGCTAGCAAAGTGGATGCGGATGTTAGGCTTCAACGTTGCACTAGAGAAGGATCAATTCACTGTCAACACAAAAAATGAATATAAAGAAGCAGTTACAAAGCTGTTTAACCGCGCCAAAGAAGAGAATCGGATCTTACTTACATCCTCAAAAACCCTTCGCGCTAGAGTCAACTGTCCTCAGTCTATGTACATCAAGACCGGGACCGACCTTGTCCCCTCGCTGGTGGATATATTCACTCAGTGCAACTTGAAGCTTGACTCCTCCAAGTTCCTCACAGTATGTGGCAAGTGCGGTGGTGAGATAGATATTATCGATGACCAGGTGCGTGCGGAGTTAATAAGTAAAAATATTTTTGTACCAGAAGACAAGACAGTGTTTCACTGTGTGAGTTGCCACCAACCCTATTGGTGGTCCGAGTCAGAGACGTCGTCTCCTGGCCGCGCAATGAAGACTGCTTATAGCTTGTATAAGCAGATCACTACTATTATGAATGATCCCAATTATAGTAACCGCCCACTAGGTGTGGATGAAGGAGTAGGAGATGAAATATCTCCAGAAGAAAGTAAGGAGATAAGAGATATTTGGTTGCAAGAGAAGCTAGGGAAAGCAGTAGATACCGTCGAGTCATGCACGGAGTTAGACACGGAAGAGGAGTGTGTACCGGCGAGGGATGACTCAACTGTTGTCTTGGGTGTGACCATAAATGGAGAGGAATTGACTCAGTTGTTTCATAAAAGAAATGAGAAAGTTGCAACGTTGCAACAGAAAAAGCTAACGGAAGCGCAGCCTGCAGAGGGCGAAGAGGTGGCAATCACCAGTAATGACAAGTCCCAACTGCCGTATTACTTCGCGAGTTCCAGTGCGGTAGTCCATGGTGAGCCACCATTCACTAACGCAGTGGGTGAGTTCAGAGGAACGTTAGACTATATCTTTGTGTCGAACCCGCAGGACCATTGGACTGTGCACGATTCCTACCTCTTCGGTCCCTCCATCGCCTCCATCACCTCACTTCCAACGGCGGAATTCCCCTCGGATCACCTGCTTGTGCTAGCCACACTAAGTCTGAACTAAAGAGGTTGTAACTGTTGTTTTATTTTGTTTAAATATTTGTACATTCTTACTTATCTGTGCTCTTCTGACTGTATCTGATGATGGTAAGACCGTCTCTTAACGGCAAAATCACGGGATGCAACGCGGGATGCGCGCTAACAAACACGTTGAAGTCATGCATAATCTTGGCTAATAACCTCATTCTTTCTGGTTTACCACCGTATAGTTCAGGTGATGGTGCTAGCCGTTGTAAGTCAGGATGACCTTCCATGTACTCCAGCACTAATCCCTTCCACAGGGTGTTGTCGACAATAATCAATGCATTTTCATTGAGTAAGCAACGAGTAGCGCCTGGTACATCCCCGAGTAACATGCGCATGTAGTCTATATACACCTTCTTATCTGCGTCAATAAACACTAGATCAAACTTGGGACTGTTGTCACTCATTGACAGCTGCTGCAGCAGGTCCTTGCCGGGGATCACCCGTTGATCGATGTAATCCCTATGCGGACTCATTGCAAAGTATTTAGCTGCTGTTTTTGCTGCTGTTTCATCAATATCACAGGTGATTACCTTGGAATTTTTATTATTACTGGTGCTTAATCCCTCGGCGAAGCACAGTGTTGAATAACCAGTAAAGGTACCTAGTTCCAACACATTACTTGGTTGCTTTAAGGCGGTAAGCATGTGCAGGATGCGTCCCTGCAACGGTCCACTCACCATCCGCGCTGCTTGCGGGAATAAAAGTGCTGTCTCCTCTCTTAACTTGACTAATAACTCTGGTTCTGCCGCAGATTGTAGGGTGCAATAGTCGGAGAGTGCGTCTAACCTGGCATCTAACTCGGACGCGTGATCCCGCTCTGGAAGTGTAACTGCCGGGGATGGTTGAGTGCTAGCATCCGCGTCCTGAAAGGACATAACTAGAGGTGACGTGCTTCTGCTTGAGGTGCTGCTTCTCACATCACTATCCCGGCGGATTTTACTTCTTACTCTCATGTGCTTACTATTACTTTGTTGTTGCATTTTCTTCTGATTTTCTACTTCCAAGTACTCTTTATACTCATGTTGGCATACTAATGAGCAGCAACTACTGTACTTATCACGGCAATTACTACATTGAATATATCTAATATGACAGTTGAAGTTATTACAATTCAAGAAAGAGTCGTTAGGTTGCCCGCAAGTCTCGCATCCCGACAAGACGTCATCGGTGATCCGCGCACCCATTCGCTCATCAAACACATAGTTTACCCCTTTAAACTTACTAGTTGCAACATTTCTTGATAAATGAGGTTGTTTCACTGCTTCTTGAGAGTCTTGCTGTTGCACTACCTCTTCTAACTCACGCGTGTATGAGATAATCCCTCCTTGCAACCGGTTTACATTCTTAAAACCTAGTTTTTGTTCGAGATATGCATTGATTTTGACACAACGGATCCCGCCGGTACAGTACGTCATGATCTGTGTGTCCTTGTCCTTGTCCTTGAGTATACTGTCTAATGCATCCCAAGATTCTCTGAAAAATGTAGTGTTTAATGGGATTGCATTGTCAAAGATACCTACGTCAGACTCGTAGCTATTGCGGCAGTCAAGTACGACTGTATTCGGGTTATCTAGTGATTGATGCCACTCTAACGGGGACATTTCACGCCCACTTCTACACCAATCTAGTGGTTCTTGGAAGCCATCCGAGACGATTTGATCGCGGACTCGGATATGCAATGCCCGGAATGGCTCGGCTTTGTAGTAGTCATCGCGGGTCATTACATGGTCGGTATTCAGCTTGATATCTTGCAAAATATTCATACTTTTACATGCAGCTTCAAAGTTTGATAAAACATTAGTAGGTACTGCCATCTGTGCGTTGATTCCCTCCTTTGCTACATAAACACGGCCCGTGGACTTGAATGGTGCCCATAATTGGTCTAATTGCGCGGAAACCTCGTCAGGATTCACAATGTCATAGAATTTATAGAATGATAACAATGTTAAGGTATCACTCTCTCCAGGGTCATTCATACCAATTAAGTAGTCATGTGATGGAGGTGGCCATACCCCAGGCGATGTCTCTACATAGATAGAAATTGGCTCGCTGTTGTGATAGGAATGCTGGATACTATTCATAACATCGAGATCAGAGGAATACTGTCGAGGTTTATCATTATTCATACCCTTAACACCATATCGCACCACATATGGTTGATTATATAATGGAGGGAATCGATGTTCAATGATAGATCGCAGTGATTTTATCGTAACTTGCTTCTGTGTCTCTCCTTCCTCTACCACTACTACATCTTGAGGAAGATATAACTTTGCTTTACGATCACTATTTCTCATATTTAAATGATCACGAATATGTTTTTCAACATAGATATTAAGAGTTAGCGGCTTAATTGCCTCTAGCTTCTTGGCACTTGTTGTACTTGTTGTACTCGCAAATAATGATGTAGAAGAACGCAGAAGCCATTTTTGGCGATTATTCTTTAAAAAAGTATTAAGCATATTTGACGCTGCCAGTGCCACCGTTAGAACCAGGAAAATAATCGAAGCGAACACGCGAGACATTACACCACAGACATGACGCAACGTTTTTCAAGGTTGATTGTGTTAGTTGGGAAACCACACCTTCTTGCACTTTACCACTGGTAACTTCTCTACTCGAAGTGCGGCAGCGGTACCTAAGGTACCACTACAGTACCGGCAATAGATTACCTTTTAGTTGTGAGTGATTTTATGGTTTCGTGAGGTGGCAACACTTAATAGGACGGAAACCTTTTGCTCCAGAGATTGCTGCGCAGGTATAATTCCTTTTATAATGGAGCCAAGTCCACACAGTACCGGCACTGCGAGAGCAAAACTTTTTTCGGACAAGAAAGCCACGAGTCGCCCACGACTAAGGTCCAAGTAGAGCACTTATACCTAGAAGACTATGTCTCGATCTGCACTTGAGCGTGCTGCACTAACTGGTAATGCTGCGGCAACCCGTCTTCCCGTCGCTGCTGTAGCACCCAATCAGTGGACAATGCTTGCACAATCTGGAATATCAGCTATTCTACCCGCCGCTGTACCACATTATAATATGCAAGCGATGCCTCCTGTTGAGTATGAAGAAGAAGTACCACCCGACCGAGTACCAATACATGGTAATCAAGAGACAGGGAACATAAATAATCTTCTTTATCAGAATATTGTTGATGCAGAGTATTATCGCTCAACATGCAGTAAGCTAGAGTCATTTGATGACGTTATTAATGAGATATATCGCACAGTAAAACATCTTGAACCATGGCATCCAGGTGCAATGCGTGTACCATCACAAGCATTTTGTCTTCTTGCAAAATTGATCAATTTGCGTCTAACGATGACTCAAATACTTGAATTATTAGATTCCGATGATAATTTGTATGTACAAGCTGTCGGTTTACTGTATATACGTTACATAGCAAATCCCAAAGATTTATGGCGTTGGTTTGCAAATTTTGTAGAGAATGATCATGAATTTGCACCATCAATTGACTCATCCAAGCGAATATCGTTGGGTGAGTATTGCCACAATTTATTAACTGACATCTCATACTACAGTACAACCCTACCGCGTATTCCTATCCCTATTGAGCGCAAGATCAAGGTGATGCTACTGATATTAGAGGAGAAATACAGACGATATGATGCAAATATTGATAAAATTTACGAGTTCAAGATAGGTTCTACTATCAAGGCGGTGTACGGCGATGATGACAATGAGCCCGCGTGGTATGACGGCGTGCTCAAGACCTGTGAGCTAGAAGACAACAAGTTCCTCTGGGTTACGTTCAATATTTATGGGAATACAGAGCAAGTGCACTTAGGGGATATACAGCTAGTAAGTGACTGGGAGCGAAGAAAAAGTGATGAAAAAAGGTCATTAAGTGATAAGAAACGACGCAGTAGATCCCGCTCAAGATCACGGTCACGTTCGCGTGACAGAGCGAGAGAAAGAGAAGAAAGAGGTAATAAACTAATGGAAATTGTGGTGAGAAATGAGCGTGAAGCAAGTCAAGCCGTTGGCCGTCAGTATGCCATTCGCCCTGCCTCCATCAAGGGAAGTATGGCGCTCAAGAGCGACAGTTTCAAGCGCAACAAATTCTAAGCAGTGAGTTACCACGTATTTATTTTGTATTTCTGTTATATTACACACGTTCATAAAGTTTTTTTCATGTCTGTACTCACTCACTCACTCACTCACTCACTCACTCACTCACGCACGCACGCACGCACTCACTCACTCACTGTGCTAGATATACTTGATATTATTCCTTCCGAAGGTGAACTTGGTGTTGCCGTTATTACCTGCGTTGTTACTCATAAAAATACTATCAAAATTCAACCCTAAATCATCCGCGTCATATCCACTCTCTCCACTCGCAACAGTACCGCTCTGAAAGAGCCGTTGGGAAAGATCCCCGAAAATATTCAGTGACCATAAGTAGTATGTCAGTACTCCCACGATTGCCATAAACAAGTAGAAGAAATATTTCGCATAGAACTCTTTGACGTTGCTGTGGAAAATCCCACTTACTACAATGTTACTGAGTCGCTGACTGAGTCGGTTCTCGGTCTCTCGGTGCAACGTAACTGTTGCGGCATTGATTTGTTCGATTGTTGAGTTCAAATTGGATAGTTTTGTCTCGGTACCGCGGTGCAGGGACGCGTTGGCCTGATTGATCTGCTCCATCACACGCTCTAACAGGTTTTCTGAGTTGGTATTCGTTACATTTTCTAGTAATAATTGCTTTTCTCCTTCGTATTTGATGCGATTTTGCTCTATTAATATCTTTAACTCTTGCACTTGCTTCTTGTACGACTCGATCGCTGCCACGTACTCGGTGCACCTGGTGTTGGACGACGTCAGCTCCACCTCCAACTGATGACTCTTAGCAAGCATCACGTGGTTCTCCTCATCGACGTGTTGCACTTGCTTCTTGTACGACTCGATCGCCGCTGCATAATCGGTGCATCTAGTGTTGGACGATGTCAGCTCCACCTCCATCTGATGAGTCTTACTAACCATCGCGTGGTTCTCCTCGTTGACGTGTTGTAGCTGCTTCTTGTAAGACTCAATCGCCGCTGCATACTCGGTGCATCTAGTGTTGGAAGACGTCAACTCGACCGCCATCTGATGAGCCTTACTAACCATCGAGTGCTTCTCCTCGTTGAAGTGTTGCAGCTGCTCCTTATAGGACTCAATCGCCGCTGCGTACTCGGTGCACTTAGCTGCGTACTCGGTGTACCTGGTGTTAGACGACGTTAGCTCCACCTCCAACTGATGACTCTTACTAACCATCGAGTGCTTCTCCTCATTGAAGTGTTGCAGCTGCTCCTTGTACGACTCGATCGCAGCTGCGTACTCGGTGCACTTAGCTGCGTAATCGGTGCATCTGGTGTTAGACGATGTCAACTCCACCTCCATCTGATGAGTCTTACTAACCATTGCGTGGTTCTCTTCATTGATGTAATGCAGCTGCTCCTTATAGGACTCAATCGCCGCTGCATACTCGGTGCATCTAGTGTTAGACGACGTCAACTCCACCTCCATCTTATGTGTCTTACTAACCATTGCGTGGTTCTCTTCATTAACATGTTGCAGCTGTTGTTGCACGTCTAACAACGCCTTATGCAGCGCAATAACGGCATCATTCGTCTTGGCGTTGTACTCCTTCCAGATATCCGCTCGTTGGTTGCCTAACTCACTTATCTTCTCATTTTTACTACTTATTTCTGCTTCTAACTTGGTGAGTCGAACCACATATGTTTTGATTTCTTCTTCTTTCATCACTAGCTCGGCATGCAAGTCCTTGAGGTTCTCCGACATCAACCGCACCATCGCACTGTTCTCCTTGCTATCCAACTGCAAAGCGTCTTCTTGTATCTTCAACTTAGCCGTTGTAAACTCAATTTCTTGCTTTCTAACGGATTCTTTTAACTCATTAATAATTTTTTCATATTCATTTTTTTGTATTTTATAACGGTCTAAATCCTCTTTACATTGCTTGTAACGGCTACTTACCACTACTAACTCCTCCTTCAACTCAAGTACGCACTCACTTTGTTGATGGGTTAAATCTTGTAGGGATCGCACTTCCACACCCTTTTTTTGATTTTCATTTTGTGTTTCTTGTAAAATAGTAGATAAAACTTTGATTGCCTCGTTGTTGACGTCGACCTGCTCGCGCACGGCCGCCTCCGCAACCTGTTTCTTCTGTGCTTCATGTTGCACTACTAACTCATTCCTTTCACTATATAGCCGTTGGACAGTAGCCGTTAACTCGGTGATAATCCCTTCTTTTTCACTCACTCTTGCTTCTGCTGTGGATAATTTACCTAATAGAGCCGTTACTTCCTCTCTTAATTCAACAATTTCCTCTTTTAATAAGTCTTTTTCGGCCATGAAATACTTGCTGAACTTGTCGTTGATGACGCTCTGGTTGTGCAGCACCAACGTGTTCAACTGCTCTAATTTGGCGGTATTTTCGTCGTTAATTAGCGTCGCAATACGGGTTAGGAGCGGACCCTCGTTGGCTTCGATCATCTCAAGTAAACGGGTTATTACATCCTCTGAGGGATTAAGTAGGTAAGTAAGTGGTGAGTGAGTAAGAGGTGAGTGAGTAAGAGGTGAGTGAGTGAGTAATTGAGTAAGAGGTGAGTGAGTAAGAGGTGAGTGAGTGAGTGAGTGAGTGAGTGAGTGAGTAAGAGGTGAGTGAGTAAGAGGTGAGTGAGTAAGTGAGTGAGTAAGTACAAGTGAGTGAGTGAGTAAGTACCTTCTTTATTCCGTACTATATCATTAATTTTAACTATTAAATTTTTCTCCACACCACTTGCAAAGGTACCGACAGCGGTATGAATAGCTCGAGGTAATAGATTCTCAGTTTTATTAATAAGATTTTGCATGATATTCATATCATCTTGTAACTGCTTCTGCTTGCTTGGGATCGCATGTATCTCACTGATTATATCCGTTATATTCAACCTTTCATGGGGATTTAACCTGATTAATGACAGTATAAGACGTGAAAAAAATTCATTTTTAGGGATTTCAACGAGATTATTAAGAAATCCCTGATCCCTCATCGCCCTTTCTAAGAAATCCACGTGTATAATCACACTATCTTGGTTATAAATAGCTTCTTCTTCATCAGCAAGTAAGATACGACCTAATAATCCAACGGTAAACATATCTAGGGATTTGGTGGACTTTACCACACCCGGCCGCCCATGGTATAGTTCCGGTGAGCTCCAAGAGAGTGAAGTAGTGAATATTTCGTCGGTTGATGGGAAGATTTCACCTTCTTTCCTGGCGTTACCCAAGTCACATAACTTCACTTTATAGTGGTGGTACCGGCAGACGAGAATGTTGTTGGGATTTAGGTTTCCATGGACAATCCCGCAACTGTGCAGGTGTTGCAGCGCAAGCAGCAAGTTATTGAAAAGAATTCTTCTTACTTCAACTGAACTTGCAAATTCATAAGAAATTTCATGTCCAAAATATTCCAGGACTAGGTACCGCGGGACCGTGTTGCTGCTGTAGCCGTACATCTCCACGAGACCGT